>Ga0207993_1000219_pt1 | contig 23304 bp, 19 predicted proteins | sample ETN01SmetaG_2_FD_185791 | JGI IMG/M metagenome (GOLD analysis project Ga0207993, IMG submission 185791) | Marine microbial and viral communities from oxygen minimum zone, Eastern Pacific Ocean - ETNP2014F12-01SV265 (SPAdes) (version 2) | ecosystem: Environmental > Aquatic > Marine > Oceanic ...
TGCTATGAGGATGATGGTTCGGCGTGGTCGGCTCGCACTGAGGTGGATTGTTTAGATCGCGGTGGAAGCTGGGCTGAAGAAGATGGCTATGGATATTGCTATGAGGATGATGGTTCGGCGTGGTCGGCTCGTACTGAGGTGGATTGTTTAGATCGCGGTGGAAGCTGGGCTGAAGAAGATGGCTATGGATATTGCTTTGAGGATGATGGTGAGATTTGGTCGGCTCGTACTGAGGTGGATTGTTTAGATCGCGGTGGAAGTTGGGATGCCGAATGGGGTTATTGCTATGAGGATGATGGTTCGGCGTGGTCGGCTCGCACTGAGGCGGATTGTTTAGATCGCGGTGGAAGTTGGGACCAGCAAGAAGACTACGGTTATTGCTTTGAGGATGATGGTGAGATTTGGTCGGCTCGTACTGAGGTGGATTGTTTAGATCGCGGTGGAAGTTGGGACCAGCAAGAAGACTACGGTTATTGCTTCGAGGATGATGGTTCGGCGTGGTCGGCTCGTACCGAGGTGGATTGTTTAGATCGCGGCGGAGCCTGGGATACCGAATACGAATACTGCTATGAGGATGATGGTGAGATTTGGTCGGCTCGCACTGAAGCGGATTGTTTAGATCGCGGTGGAAGCTGGATCCAAGAAGGAGACTATGGTTACTGCTTTGAGGATGATGGTTCAGCGTGGTCGGCTCAAACCCAAGAAGATTGTTTCGACCGCGGTGGAAGTTGGATCCAGGAGCAGGATTGGGGTTACTGCTATGAGGACGATGGCTCAGCTTGGTCAGCTAGAACTCAGCAAGATTGTATAGCTCGCAACGGAACCTGGGATACGGAATACGAATACTGCTTCGAAGACGACGGTTCAGCTTGGTCAGCTAGAACTGAAGCAGACTGCATGGCGCGAGACGGAATTTGGGACCAAGATGAAGACTATGGATATTGCTATGTAGACGACGGTTCAGTTTGGTCGGCTCGCACTGAAGCAGATTGTTTAGATCGCGGCGGCATCTGGGATCTACAGTGGGAATACTGTGAAGATGAGTTCTTTTACGAAGAATGGGACCAAGGAGAAACAACAGTCGATGAAGATGGTTGCGAAACAACCACCTACGAAGACGGAAGCACCTACTGGTGGTGTCCAGATGGAACTTATGGCGGATCATGGACTGACGAATTTGGCAACACTGAAACTTGGACAGCCCCCCAAGTCTCCTATGACCCAGAAACCCGATGCACCACCGAAACCTATGATGACGGATCAACCTTTAGATGGTGCGAAGACGGCTTTAGTTCATGGACAGATGCAAATGGCAACACCGAGGTGTATGAAGCCCCGATTGAAGAAATTCGTGACGATGGAACAATTATTTACACTTACTCAGACGGAACAGTAGAAATTCTGGGAGCTGACGGATCATTTAGAGTCACATGGCCTAATGGCGATTGGTATGAAGAAACTTTCCTGGCAGACGGGACAAGGGTAGAGACTTACTCTGATGGCTCACAAGTAGTCGAACAACCTGATGGAAGCTACAAATATACAGATCCTTACGGAGAGATCTCAAGCACCGTACAAATAGGTGAAGGAGACTCACTTGGATGGATGACATTGTTCGAAGACGGAAGCACCCTTATCTCTTACGAAGATGGTAGAGAAGTATTTGAAGATGCAAATGGCTACACCTATGAAGTGGTTGTTGATGATAAGGGCGTAAGAACTACTACCTCTGGTGATGGTTCTGTAATGATAGAACGTCCAGATGGATCTTTCGACAATCTTTACCCTGATGGAAGCAGGGATGTGGCGACACGTGATGATGATGGAAATCTGATCATTTCCTACGCTGATGGATCGAACGAAGTTATTACTAGAGAAGGTGATAGCACTTATACAGACCCATTTGGGGTGGTGACAAAAACTGTAAGAGATGAGGCTGGGAGAATATTGGAAACCTCCAGTGATGGCTGGTCAACGAGCACCTCACCGGATGGAAAGACAGTAGTAATCACTGGGCCAAACGGAGAAGTAGAAACAGCCATTGTGGATGAAGATGGCTCAATAGTAAAAACCTTCGAAGATGGGTCTACTGGACGGTACTTCCCAGAAACAGGACAGGTCAGCTATACCAGTGTCTCCGGCGAAACTTTCAATATGCGAGTAGACAAAAATGGAAACATGGTGGCAACAGATGATTTCGGTTCAACTTATGAGTACAACCCGAAAACAAATACCACAAATATTTTAGACGCTGATGGTAATACACAAACCAGCCAAAGAAATTCTGATGGAACTTACGAAATAACCCTCAAAGACAACACAATAATTGAGTTTGATACTTCTGGTATTCCGTTAGCTTTTGAGAACGAAATTTTAGAAGATGAAGAATTCTTGGCAATCAATATTGCAGATCCATGTGGAACTTGCGTGTCTGAAGTTAATTGGGATAAAGAAAACGCCGTACTAGAGCTTGATTTTGGTGGGAATAACACCACAACCACGCAACTGAGCGCTGATGGAGTTATCACCGTTGAAACTGAAGAGGGTAGCCGAACCTATGACCCTTCGGCTGGGGTTACCGGATCAACAACAATAACTTTTGATGCTGGCGCCGCCACGATTCTTGGAAGCAACGGTGGAACAACCAGCATTTCAGAAGATGGAACTTCAATAGAAATCGTTGACGCTAATGGAACACAAGCAACCGCTACTGAAAGCGACATCGGATACACGGTTGTAGTGGACGGAGTCGAGTATGAATTCTTCTTCGGGTAGGAAATGAGAAGAGATTGAGATGAAATATAAGACAATTCTCCTTCTTTCTCTACTTCTTTGTTTGTCGCTCGTGGCTTGCGGAGGAGGCGGTGAAGACGAAAACGCCGACACTGCCGAATCAACCGCTTCTTCTTCTTCAAATTCTACGGATGATGGGGGAGGAACGAATGAACCAATTTCTACCTGTGTTTTAGCCGTCAACGCAGACTGCAGCGGAGCAAACTTTGCTGGACAAGACCTCGCTTCAGTTATTGCCCCAGGAGTCAACTTAAGCGGAGCCAACTTGACCGGAGCTATTCTTGACGGGGCCTTAATGGTAGGAGCAGACTTAACTGGAGCAGAATTAGGCGGAGCTTCCTTAGCGCACACCAATCTTGCGGCAGCAACACTCTCTCAAATCAACGCTCCCGGAGCAGTATTCTTTGAAACCAATCTGTCCCATGCAGATCTAACCCAAGCAGATCTCAGCACAGCGATATTCTTACAAACCGATTTACGGTCAGCGAACCTAACAGGGTCCTTTATTGAAGGTTTAATTGATAGAAGAACGTTTAAGTGCGCAACTATCTGGGCAGACGGATCTTTAGACAACACAGGATGTCAGACCTCTTAACAACTAGAAGTCAAATTACCTGCCAACAAAGTTCCCTTTTCTACGCTCAATGAAAGATGCGATGCCCTCTGCGGCATCTTCCGTGTTCGCTAATTCTGCTTGTTTCGGCCCAAAAGCAGAGATACATGCAGCTTCTCCTTCGGTTGCATAGATCAACGAAGAAGCTTTTGTTGCTTGGACTGCTAAAGGAGCTCCTTCGCAAATAAGCTCTGCGACCTCTATCGCACGTTCAGTTTCGGTGCCAGCGGGAACTATTTCCTGCACAAGTCCAATACGGAAAGCTTCTTCAGAATCAAATTCATCAGATGTCAGTAAGTGATACATAGCGTTACCCCATCCACCTCTTTCAACAAAACGTATCGTTGCACCACCTGTTGCATGAATTCCTCTAAGCGGCTCCAACTGAGAAAAACGACAATTATCTGCGGCAATTACGATGTCGCCTGCCAACATCAATTCAATGCCCAGAGTGAAAGTTATTCCTTTCACAGCGGAAATAATTGGTTTTTTACAGCGTCTACCCAAAGCGGTTGGATCAGTCTTACCTTCGCCGCGCCCCCTCTGGTTATTTTTCATTCGCTCTGCGAACTTAGGTAAATCTAAACCCGCGGTGAAATTATCTCCATGAGCAAATAAAACACCCGCCCATAGATCGTCGTCATTATCCAGCAAGGTGTAGGCATCAACGAGTTCATCCATCATTTGCGGAGTAAACCCATTAAGTTTCTCTGGCCGGTTGATTCCCATTAAGAGAATTCGATCTCTTACTTCTGTTGTGATATTTCCTTCTGCACTACTCATGAAAAAGGTTTACAACAGTATGGAGGCTCTTGCCACGACGGGCATAAGTTATTTCGCTCCTTCTTTTTGAAGCAAACGTAACTTCAGATCCAATCCGCCTGCAAAGCCCCCTAGCTCTCCATTACTGCGTAGAACACGGTGACAAGGAACAAGTATCAAGAATGGGTTTGCTCCTAAAGCAGAACCAACTGCCCGTACCGCTTTAGGTCTCCCAACAGTAGACGCTAATTCGCTGTATGAAACTGTAGATCCAGCAGGGATTTGTTGACAGGCCCGCCAAACTTCTTGTTGAAATGACGTGGAGTGAGTTAAATCAAAAGTCAACTTCGAAGAATCATTTTTATCTGACCAAAGACATAAACCATCAGTTAAGTGTTTAGGAAAAGAATCCGTTTCACGACAAGAAACACCAGTACGATTCTCTACCTTCTTGCAAAAATCTTTAAGAGAAGCTGTTTCGGTGAGAGCGCTACCGCTTATCCCTATTTCATTAAAAGCCACAAATAAATTTCCGAATGGCGAAAGAAGCTGAGCAACTTCATTCATTAGAAGGACCTGATTCCTCTTCAAGCCCCGTACGAACAATTACCAGCGGACAAGGACAATGATGCGATATTGACTGGCTCACAGACCCAAGCCTTAAACCAGAGAACCCTCCTCTTCCACGATTTCCAACTACGAGCAAGTCCGCTCCTTTAGCCGCTTTGAGAAGCATGTCAGCAGCGCGACCTTTAACGAGGGTGCGTTGAATGGTTACGTTTGGGTTATGAGAAGCAGCCAACGCTTTCTCTATAACATCGTTCTGCATGTTCTCAACCTCAGTCAGCAGATCGTAAGAATCTAATGGCACGTAGCCAAAGTCTGGAGAAGCAGGCGCATACGTAGGGGTGTAAACAGTCACTACTTCAACTACTGAATCTCGGACACTCGCTTCATCAATCGCCCATATTAAAGCTGCACGAGCGTACCCGGAACCTTCAACACCAACTACGATTCGATGCTCACTCATAGCGCCACACAAAATCCATTACAAGAGGGTAATACAAGAACTTAAAGATGTTAAGAAAGAGCGCCTTCAACTTTTTCTAAAGCTTGTTCTTCATCAACGTTCAAAGCGAAAGAAAGTTCAGAAACAAGAACGTTCAATGCTTTTGTGTATAAAGTTTTCTCTCCAGCCGACAGTCCTTTATCCGCTTCACGAAGAGCGAGGTTTCGCACAACTTCTGCTACTTGATAAACATCGCCACTTTTTAGCTTCTCTTGATGGTTCTTGAAACGTCGAGACCAATTTGATGGTTCACGAATATCGCGCCTTTCAAGCACTTCAAAAAGATCCACTACATCTTCTTTACTTATTGGCCAACGCATCCCGACTTCTTCAACTTTGTCTACCGGAACTGAAAGAACCATGTCACCATGCGCCATTCGTAAAACAAAATATTCAGTATTAGCCCCAAATGCTTTTATCTTCTTCTTTTCCTCAATTACTGCTGCGCCATGATGTGGGTAAACAACTTTGTCGCCGGGTTTAAAAGTCAAGACAGCCTCCGAAAGATTTAAATGAACGTGTGATGATACCTGATAAAGATGAAAGTATGACGCAATTTTCTATTAACCGCTAAGACGGGCTCTTGCAGCACGGCTTCGTTCCAGCAAATGTTCTGGAACTCCATGAGAGTTACTTGAACTTTCTGAAGAATCACCGTCAGATTCTTCGTTATCAGCTATTTCTGCTTCTAACGTTGCTTCCTCAACGGCTTTCTCCCGATCGATCTTAAATTGTGGCCAATCGTTCCTATGGGCAAGATCTCCATGGTCTATTGATCCAATAGTCACTCCGTTAGAAAAATCAACCCAATACCTATGCCATGTAAGACCGTTCGCTAACTTAATCTTTCCTGGAGTTCCCTCTGGCACTCCTTCTAGATCATTCGCGGCGACTACTTTGTCGAAACGTTTGAAAGGCTTTGTTCTGTCAAGAGTTTTAGTCATATTCTTATTTATTCTACTGGGCAGGCAAAAAAAGAATCTAGTCCCTCAAGAGAGTTTCTTGGTGGTTTAAAGATTCTTATCGGCTCTCTTCAACGATCCTTACTACTTCCTCTACGACCTTGTCCAAAGCGATTTCGGATTGCTGGCTATCCGACCTAACGTTAAGTTCAGCAACACCATTCTCTAACCCTCGAGGACCGATGGTTACACGAAGAGGTATGCCGATTAATTCAGCATCAGCAAATTTCACACCAGGCCTTTCGTTCCGGTCATCCAATAAAACGTCCACGCCACCGCTTCCTAGTTCGTTATAGATCCTCTCTGCTTCGACAACAGATTCTTCATGATCGGATTTCAACAAGGTTACGACAACCTCATAAGGAGCGATTGATATGGGCCAAATCAACCCATTCTCGTCATGATGTGTTTCTGCCACAGCAGACATCGCTCTCTCCACACCAATGCCGTAAGACCCCATAGTTAATGTTTGAGAATTACCCTCAGCATCAAGAACGGTTGCACCCATAGCTTCTGCATACTTGCGCCCAAGTTTGAAAATATGACCAGCCTCAATGCAACGAGAAATAGTAAGCGGATTCCCGCATTCAACACAAGATTCTCCCTCAAGAATCCCTCGTACATCCACCCACTCTGTTACAGCGATATCCCTTTCAACATCGACTCCTTGATAATGAACATCATCAGTGTTTGCGCCAGTGGCCATCCCTGAACGACCCTTCAAAGCAAAATCAGCGTAAATAGGGAGATCAGTCACCCCAACGGCACCAAGGCTTCCTGGAGAAGCCCCAAGTGCAGAGCGAATCTCTTCTTCGGTAGCGGGCCGTAGTTCAGTAGCTCCAGTAATATCAATAAACTTTTGTTCAAGAAAAGGATGATCTCCGCGTAACAAAATAAGTGTTATCTGACTATCAACTAAATAAACCAGCGTCTTTATTTGATGCTCTGCAGGGTGCCCTAACTCAGTTAAAGCTGCAATGGTACGAATATCTGGTGTAGGGAAAGACTCAGGAGCGTCTAAGCCTTCTCGGTTCTCTATTGCAGGAAGCGCCGCAGAAGCACGTTCAACATTTGCGCTGTACCCACACGATGAACAGCGAGCAACATCATCTTCTCCTGCTTCAGACTCCACCATGAACTCAATGGAAGCGCTACCACCCATAGCACCCGAAGAAGCCTCAACAGGAAAAGCGTCAAGCCCTAAACGATCAAAAATTGCTACATAAGCGCCATGGTGCAGATTGAAAGACTTATCAAGACCATCATCGTCAATATCAAAAGAATAGGAATCTTTCATAGCGAATTCCCTGACTCGTAAAAGTCCAGATTTTGGTCGTGGTTCATCTCTAAATTTCGTTTGAATCTGGTACCAGATTTGCGGAAGATGCCGGTACGAATTGATTTCAGTACCAATGGAAGCAAAAACCTCTTCATGAGTCATACCTAATGCCTGATCCGCTCCCTTACGGTCAACAAACCTGAACATTTCTTCGCCCATGGTTTCCCATCTGCCAGATTTCTGCCAAATGTCCGCTGGATGCATTGCAGGTAACAGAAATTCTTGCCCACCAATCGCATCCATTTCTTCACGAATAATGGCTGAAACTTTCTTATGAATTTTCCAGCCAAGTGGAAGCATCGAATAGTGACCTGATTGAAGTTGACGAATGAAACCGCCACGTACAAGTAATTGGTGACTTATAGCTTCGGCTTCCGCCGGAGCATCACGCAAAGTAGGAATGAAAAGATTTGACCAGCGCATATAAGATTCCGTTGATTCGACTTACGGTTATCCTAACCGAGTGAGTTAGCCGGATACATTTATTTGCTATTTACACAGCGGATATTGCAACAGACGTTACCGGTAAGTAACTTTATGTTAAGTCAAACAAATCGTTAACGCAGAATGGCATTATAAAAGTATGAGTGAACAGACAGCATCAGAAGTAAGTGAAGAACTTTCAGCTTGGTTAGAAGAAAATTGGGATCCAGAAATCACTTTGGCCGAATGGTGGTCTCGCCTCAGTGAAGGTCGTTGGAGTCACCCAACTCTCCCAGAAGAAGCCGGAGGCCGAGGATATAACAGAGAACAAAGCATGGCAGTAACTGTCGGTTTAGCTGACGCTAACGTCGTTGGACCACCAACCGGATTAGGACACATGTTGGCAGCCCCAACTATTGCTGTTCATGGAACGCAAGAACAAATAGATCGCTTTATCCCCGAGATCCTTGATGGATCTACAGCCTGGTGCCAACTATTCTCTGAACCCAATGCAGGGTCTGACCTCGCAGGCTTGCAAGCACGAGCAATACGCGATGGGGATGAATGGGTTATAACCGGACAAAAAGTTTGGACTTCAGGCGGTCATGTGGCTGAAAAAGGAATGCTCATAGCCCGCACTGATCCAGAAGCTCCAAAACATCAAGGGATAACTTATTTCGCCATTGATATGCAACAACCCGGTATAGAAGTACGACCGCTGAGAGAAATGACTGGACGCGCACTTTTCAACGAAGTATTTCTTGATGAAGCACGTGTTCCACATGAAAATGTCATAGGTGGACTTGGTGCAGGCTGGGCTGTTGCTAACAGCACGCTCATGTTTGAAAGAGCGAGCCTAGGGGGCGGAGGAAGACAACCAGTTTCAGCTCCGGCAGGACGCATTCCAGGAAGGCTAGAAGATCGCGTAGGCAACTTCACAGCATCGGTTAGCCGCGGACCAGAAGGCGATGGTGGACGAGGCATGAGCACAGACTCACTTGTCCGATTGGCTAAAGAAACTGGGTGTGTAGAAGATCCGATTATTCGTCAAGAAATCGTCCAACTGCATATCTTGGCAGAAGTAAACAAGCTCAATATGCGCAGAGCCAAAGCAGGTGGAAGCCGCACAGGAGCAGAGGGCAATCTTGCCAAACTAGCTATGAGCGAACTTGTCCGACGAAGCCGAGAAGTAGGAAACAAGATTATTGGAGCAGACGGCATGCTGGCAGGACAAGATAGTGCTACTGGCGGATCAGTCCAAGAAGTCACAATCTTCTCACCTGCGCCGGCTATTTACGGCGGAACAGACCAAGTTCAACGAAACATCATCGGAGAAAGAGTATTAGGTCTCTCAAAAGAACCCGGTCACCCTAAAGACACACCCTTTAAAGACCTTTTACAAAACTAGTTATTAGTTAGACATATGCGTCAAGAGTTCTTGACGTACACGATCTGGTTCTTCGATCATGACCATGTGCCCAGTTTCAGGTAAATCAATTACCGATTTACTGGAAGAAACTGTATCAATGAGTGGTTGAGCGGTCTTTCTTGGAGTCATCTTGTCTTCCGCTCCCAAAAGAAAAAGAACTGGGCATTCAATCTGCTCAGCAGAACCCAAAGCCCCGTCATAAGTCGCACAGGCCATCAAATCAATACCAAGAACGCCACTAGAAGCTGACTCAATAAGCGCTTGAGTTCCTCCCGTCATAGACAAACCGGGTGTCGGATTATTACCTAAATGATGTCGGGTGCTATGCCCCCAAGAAGTAATTAACTGAGCAGCTTTAACATCGTTAGCATCTGCAGCTTCTTGTAGTTCTGGGTGAACAGGCATAGAAGCCCCTACTCCAAGAAGACTCACCGAAGAAACAGAATTTTTATGATGGCCAGCGGTATGCAAAGCAACTAACGCACCCATTGAGTGACCAACAAGATGAAGCGACTCGCCAAAATAATCTGCAAGATCAACTATCCATTTCGCGAGCTCAGCAACGCTTCCAAGGGCTGGGCCTTCAGAATGCCCGTGTTCTGGAAGGTCAACCGCTAACGCTCTGAACCCATGATGAGCAAGGAATCGAGTCTGTTGAGACCATACAGAGCGATCCATGCCGGCCCCATGGATCAGAACAACAATTGGTTCAGAACGCCCTTCGAAGCTAACCGCACCAGTTGCACCATGCACTTGCTTTTTGTTCAAAGAAAATAACATTGCTTTACCGTTGAGAAGCTCGAAGCGCTTTACTTAGATCGCTACAAATATCGTCGGCGTCTTCAAGTCCGACAGATACACGGACAAGATCTTCGCTAATTCCAGCAGTTTCTAGATCTTCATCGCTCATTTGTTGATGTGTAGTGGAACCAGGATGAATGACAAGAGTTTTTGCGTCTCCAACATTTGCTAGATGTGAAGCCAGTGACACATTTTCAATGAACTTTCTTCCTGCGTCTCTACCGCCTTTCACACCAAAACTAAGGATTGCTCCCGCTCCTTTTGGATAGAGACGTTTAGCTAAATCATGATCGGGGTGACTTGGATGATCTGGGTGCTTTATCCATTGAACCGCGTCATGATTGTCGAGCATTTCGATTACTTGCTTTGTGTTTTCTACATGCTTAGCCATCCGAAGAGGAAGCGTTTCAACGCCTTGGAGCAAATAGAAAGCATTTGCAGGACTCATACAAGCACCAAAATCTTTTAACCCTTCAGCACGAGCACGCATTGAAAGAGCAGCTGGCCCAAATTCTTCAGTAAAAGTGATGTTGTGGTACCCCTCATAGGGTTCAGTAAGAGTGGGGAATTTACCAGAGGCATCCCAGTCAAAGCGTCCTCCGTCAACGACTACACCGCCGATTGCTATACCGTGACCTCCTAAGAATTTCGTAGCTGAGTGCGTAATGATGTCGGCCCCATGCTCTATGGGGTTAATCAAATAAGGAGTACAAAAAGTGGAGTCAACACATAAAGGAAGACCAGCGGCGTGCGCTACATCAGAGACAGCGTCAATATCAAGAACTTCAATGCCAGGATTGCCAAGAGTTTCAGCAAAAATCAGGCGCGTGTTTTTCTGAATTGCTTTAGCGAATTCTTCTGGATCTCTCGGATCAACAAAAGTGGTAGTAATTCCGAATCTTGGAAGAGTGTGATTCATCAAAATAAATGCGCCACCATAAATGTTGCGGCTTGCCACAATATGGTCACCGCTATTTAATAAGGTCGCAACGGCTAGGTGTAAGGCTGCCATACCACTTGCAGTGCAAACAGCTCCAACTCCTCCTTCTAAAGAAGCTATGCGTTCTTCTAAAACAGCAACGGTGGGATTCGAGATACGAGAATAAATATGTCCACTGGTTTCAAGGTTATAAAGACCAGCAGCATGATCTACAGAATCAAACACGTAGGACGTTGTCTGATGTATAGGAACAGCACGTGAACCCGTTGAAGGGTCAGGATGCTGGCCAGCGTGTAAAGCACGGGTATCAAAGCGCCTAAATTCCGGTTCTACCATGTTTACAGACTAGAGGACTTACAACGAACAATCCGCACAATAAAAAAATATTGAAAAAACTTGCAGAAAAACACGTATGCGACTCTCTCATATGAAACTATGAGCGGTGAGATGAAAATCCTAAAAAGCGATTTTTCAGAAAGGGAAGAATAGTGAAAGTAGGGTTTATTGGATTAGGCAACGTAGGAGCGAAGTTAGCAGGAAGCCTTCTACGTAACGAAGTAGATTTAGTAGTGCGTGACTTGAATGTAGAAGCTGCGCAGAATCTTTTAGATAATGGGGCGAACTGGGCTGACTCTCCAAAAGAAATGGCAGAAAAATGTGATTTAGTAATTACCTGCTTGCCCTCGCCGGCTATATGCGCTGAAGTCATGGAAGCACCAGAGGGGGTTATTGCTGGTCTTTCGCCGGGAAAAATTTGGCTTGAAATGTCAACAACGGATGAATCTGAAGTGCGACGGTTAGGTGATCTAGTAAAAAATGTGGGGGCTTTTCCTTTAGATGGTCCAGTTTCTGGAGGTTGCCATCGAGCGGCTTCAGGAAATATCGCGATATTAGTCGGAGGAGATCGGGAAACATTTGAACGAGCATTACCCATTCTTTGCATTATGGGCAGAGAGATTTTGCACACAGGAGAACTTGGATCCGCTTCAGTCTTAAAGGTGATGACGAACTACTTAGCGACAGCGAACCTCGTGAGTTTATGCGAAGCACTGACTACCACCGCTAAAGCAGGGCTAGACCTCAACGTCGTGTATGAGGCCATTCGGATGTCCTCTGGGAACTCTTTTGTTCATGAAACAGAAAGCCAAGTTATTCTCAATGGAAGCCGCGATATAAATTTCACGATGGATCTTGTCTCAAAAGACATAGGCATATTTGACAAAATTGCCCAAGACCTAGAAGTCCCATTAGAACTATCCCCACTTCTAGTAGAAATTTTTAAAGACGGCGAACAACGGTATGGATCAAGGGAATGGTCGCCAAACATTATTCGCAGACTCGAAGACGCAGCTGGGATTCAAGTGCTCGCTCCAGGTTTCCCAGAAGAGATGATAGATGATGAACCAGAAGTACCTGGTTACGAAATACAGAGTAAGAAATCTTTTTAAATTATCGGAGCGTCTGGATCTAGTCCATGATGCTCAGCGAAGAACCGCAAGTTGGGTTCAAGTATCTCAAACACATTGGCATCGGTAGGGGGTAGTTCACCATCGTGAATTTTCAGGCGCTCTGTTCGTTCTCCCCATCGCATAACTATTGAGCCCCAAGTTACCCCTCCTCCAAAAGCTGAAAGAACGACGATGTCTCCGGGATTAATACGATTGGAATCTAGAGCATCCGAAATAGCCATTGGTATTGACGCAGCACCCGTATTTCCAAGATTCTCTATATTTGAGAAAACCTTTGCTTCATCAACTTTCAGCAGTCGGGTGGCCGCATCCACAATACGAGCGTTTGCTTGATGAGGAATAACTACATCAACGTCTTCAGTGTCAAACCCAGTGTCTTCAAGAACTCGAGTAACAGAGGCGGCAATTCCTTGAACTGCTATTTTAAAGACAGCTTGGCCTTCAAAGTGAAGAGCCATTTCTTCAGGTGGCAAGGAATTGAACACATTCCCGTTAGTTCCCATAGATTTAAGCACCATCGTGTGCCCTTTACTTCCGTCTGCTCCTAAATCAACTGCTAGAACTCCTGCTTCACCCTCAACCGCTTCATAAACTGCAGCTCCCGCACCATCACCAAACAGAACTGAAGTAGAACGATCTCGGTAATCCATCACTCCATGTAACTTTTCTGCACCAATAACTAGAGCTTTTTTAACAAAACCGGACTCGATCATTCCAGCAGCGTTAGCTGTTGCATAAATGAACCCAGAACACGCAGCGTTTAGATCAAAAGCGGCGCAATTAACTGCTCCTAGGCGTTCTTGAACCATCGCAGCAACACTTGGGCAAATCAAATCCGGGGTAGTGGAAGCAACCAGAATCAGATCTAAATCTTCAGGCTCTATATCCGCTGCAGCTAATGCACGACGTCCCGCTAATTCTGCTAGATCTGTTCCGTCAACATGAGAAATTCTTCGACTCTTTATTCCCGTACGTTCAACAATCCACTGATCGTTAGTATCTGAGAGTTTTTCAAGATCGTTATTGGTCAACTCCACAGGAGGAATGCATTTACCCCAACCGGTTATAACAGCTTTAGTTGGCATGACACTCCTTATAGACCTTTCGCCACACTAGTTCCAAATAGAGGACTTAGTAGTGGCATCAAATAATGACGACAGACCGTAGGACGTCTCCGCGTTCCATAGCATGAAAAGCTTCTTCAACATCTTCCAACGTGATTGTCTCAGATACGAATTTCTCTAAGTTCAAACGACCTTGAAGGTAAAGGTCAATAAGCATCGGAAAATCTCGACTAGGGAGACAATCTCCATACCACGAAGATTTAAGAGATCCGCCACGCCCAAAAACTTCTTGCAATGGAAGTTCTATTTTCATTTCTGGGTTTGGAACTCCAACAAGGACAACTGTTCCTGCTAGGTCCCGAGCAAAGAAAGACTGTTCATAGGTAGAAGGTATTCCAACTGCATCAATAACAACATTTGCACCGTTTCCATCCGTGATCTCGCGGATAGCTTCTACAGGGTCTTGTTTTGATGAATCTACAGTATGAGTTGCTCCAAATTCTTTAGCCATTTCTAACTTACGGTCATCAATATCCACCGCAATGATTGTGTGTGCCCCTGCGAGATTGGATCCGGCTATCGCAGCATCTCCAACGCCACCGCATCCAAAGACTGCGACCGAGTCTCCCCGGTTCACTTCTCCAGTGTTAATAGCGGCTCCTAGTCCAGCCATCACCCCGCATCCAATTAGACCTGCGACTTCAGGTTTAGCTTCTGAGTTAACTTTGGTTGCTTGTCCAGCGGCAACAAGAGTCTTTTCAGCAAAGGCTCCTATTCCTAAAGCAGCAGTTAAAGGCTCTCCATTGAGAGTCATTTTCTGTTCAGCGTTGTGTGTGTTGAAGCAATACCAAGGACGACCTCGTTTACAGGAACGGCATTCGCCACAAACCGCTCTCCAGTTCAATATGACGAAATCGCCTGGACTCACATTTACAACGCCTTCACCGACTTCTTCGACGATTCCAGCAGCTTCGTGACCTAAAAGAAAAGGAAACTCGTCGTTTATGGCTCCTTCTCGAAAATGTAGGTCGGTATGGCAAACTCCACAGGCTTTCACTTCGACAAGAACTTCACCTGGGCCTGGATCAGGTATTTCGATTGTTTCAACGGAAACAGGTGCTCCTTTAGATTTCGCTACAACACCTTTAACTGAATGCGGCATTTCCCCTCCTAATGCTTATTGCAAACAACTTACACAAATAGATGAGAACGCACCATATGGAGGGTTAACTACAGGCGCTGTCACACCCAACTGGCATAATAGAGGCGTAATCATAAAGAGGATTGGAGGGACATGGCCCTAAGAAGATCCGCCAACCACCCTTTGGGTTCGGTGGCAACGCCATGAACTATGAGGAGAAAACATGGATACAAAAGAATGTCCAGAATGTAAATCAAATCAAGTAGGGCCTTCGTTTGCCTTTGAATTTGAGAAAAAAGACAATGACACGGTAGTTGTTACAGACCCGTTTTTTGCTTGTGCTGAATGTGAACATGCATGGCAAGTCGAGCGAGTAATGGTTGTATCAAGGTTCCCTGACTCTGAATTATTCAGTCAGAAGTTAAAAGAAATTTCTGATCAATAAATTGAATGTCAGCTATTGCTCGTAAACAGGAGTGATAATTGCTCGAGCCAATGTATTTCCAAACATGTTGAAACCACAAATGGCAGCAGAGACACTCTCCTCAATAGGTAGAGACTCAACGCTAAGAGCATGAACAGCAAAAATATAGCGATGTAAGCCATGTCCGGAAGGTGGAGCTGAACCTAAATATCCGTAAAGCCCGGCATCATTTTTAAGTTGTTTGGCGCCTTCTGGCAACAATGCGCCATCTTGACTTCCTGCCCCGGTAGGTAGTTCTTCCATGTTCGCAGGTATGTCATAAACAACCCAGTGCCAAAACCCGCTTCCTGTTGGAGCGTCGGGATCAAAACAAGTGACAGCAAAACTTAAGGTACCTGTGGGAGCGCCACTCCAAGAAAGATGTGGAGAAACGTCTTCTCCTCCGGCACCGAAAATTCCAGATACCTGAGGCATGGGTAGCATCTCGCCATCTGCTACATCGTTACTTTGTATTTCAAAAGATGGAACCTCAGGGAGGAAATCGTAGGGGATAGGAGGTACAGGCATTTTTCTTCCTTTACTTTGTTGTATCTAATTTGGTGGAGCTGGCGGGAATCGAACCCGCGTCCGTCGAGAGGTCAATGCACACGCTACGACCATTCCCAAGAATATGGCTTACGGTAGCCATTCTGCTGGGTCAGACAAGCCAAAGGCTTTACCGCCAAGTCTTTCCTTAAAGTCAGCGGTCTTTCTCGCCGTCAGCGGTCTCTCCCTGCGGTCCACCACTACTTCTGTTGCCGGGCTGTAGCGATTAGGCCCCGGGAATCATTACTGGTCCCAGTGACTCTCTACTACCTAATTAAATTAGGCGGCGAGAGCGAGATCATCCGTTTTGGCGTCTCTATTGATGCCCTGTTTTAAGAGTCTGAGCAACTCTGGTCGCATGAAACATTCACAGCAGTCGGCGTCGAAACCGATCAGCCCCGTAAATGAATCCATAAAAATTCATTCAGTTGTCAAATAACTAGGAACTTAATGCTATTTGAAGTTTTTGATGAATAAAAGGCCTTTTTCCTTTTAACAACTGTTGTTTTAGGGGCGATGACACTTTTCATAAAAGTTGTTCTACGGTGGTACTAGTCAATTCTTTAAACAATTGAACTTGGAGTGAAAATGCGAGTAGGGAATAAAAGCCTTCACGTAGCTTTAACTCTTGGCGTACTTGCAGCCCTGTGCGGGATTCCTGCGGCTACTGCTGGAGCGGAAATTGTGGTTTCAGATGAAACAACTTTCGCTGAAATAACTTCATCTACCGAGAACTCTTCAAATGAGGAACTACTGATTTCAACAGAAGGGCAAGAACTTCTTACTTCTGGATACACCCCCGGTGAAGCCGCAACAAAAGCAGCTAAGGAAGAACTCCTTCAAGACCCATCCTTGGCTAGGAATCCATTTGGTCTAATAGTCCAGTTCGAACAAGGTTTAACCGATCAAGAACTCAGTGAAGCTTTAGCACCGATCGGCGGAGTGTTAATAGGAAAAGCAGTTGCAGATGGGTCAACGTATTTGATCGAAACTCTCTATGAACTTGAACCTGCTTCAGTCATTTTAGAATCTGATGCACGAGTAAAGAGTGTTGAATTTGACGAAGTCTTACAAATCACCGACCTTCCAAGCGACCCCGACCTTGATCAGTTATGGGGATTAAATTCAACCTACGGTATAGACGCTCCAGGAGCCTGGGCGAGCACTCTAGGAGACTCATCAGTAGTGGTCGCAGTCATAGACACCGGAATAGATCTTGATCACCCAGATCTCGTAAACAACCTTTGGACAAACACTGACGAGATCCCAGGAAACGGTATAGACGATGACAACAATGGCTTCATCGACGACATTCATGGATGGGATTTCGTCAACAATGACGGAAATCCAGATGACGACAATGATCACGGAACACATGTAGCAGGAACAATTGCTGCTTCCGCTAACTCAATCGGAGTAGTAGGGGTCGCACCTGGTGTCCAAGTCATGGGACTAAAGTTCCTCAATTCCAGCGGCTCAGGAATGACCTCTCACGCTTTACAGTCGCTGCAATACGCAATAGATAACGGAGCACTGATTTCAAATAATTCATGGGGAGGCGGTGGCTTTAGCTCCGCGATGCAAACCTTACTCACTCAAGCAGAAGCAGTTAATCACCTTTTTGTAGCTGCGGCAGGAAACTCCTCAACCAATATTGATAACTCTCCCACTTACCCAGCTGCTTATCAAAACGCGAACGTTGTTTCAGTTGCCTCTATTCAATCCGATGGATCTCGATCAGGCTTCTCCAACTACGGAACAACCAACGTGGACGTAGCAGCCCCTGGATCTGGTATTCGCTCCACAGTCTCGGGGGGAGGATATGCAAGCTTTAATGGAACATCCATGGCTTCTCCTCATGTTGCCGGCATCGCTGCCCTAATGCGGTCTCTGGCGCCGACCGTATCAACCGCAGACATCAAACGAATTTTGATTGAAACTTCGACTTGGGATTCTCGATTAGAAACCGTTTCTGACTCTGCAGGAAGAGTGAATGCTTCAGCAGCTGTGTCTGCCGTCAACGGATCCATTCCTTCTTTGAGTATCACCGCAACAGCAACAGTGGTAACAGAAGGTGCAACCGTCACCTTCTCTGCCACAGCTACAGATTCATCGAACAACAACATTGCGAACCAAGTCCAATGGAAAATAGGAGACCAACTTCAAGCAACAGGAGCTTCTTTCACCTACACAGCCTCTACGCCGGGTCAGATCAGAGTAAGAGCAGAAGTTAGCGATTCCACGGGCACCGCATCTACCTTTATCAACTTAACGGTAAATGAGATTGAACGATCCATCACCGTAACCTCTCCGAACGGAGGCGAGGTATTTGAAACAGGAGACACAGAACAAATCACTTGGAGTCACGTTGGGCCAACTGGGCCAGTAAATGTCTCAGTCATAGAGAAACAAACAATTTCTGCAGAATTCATAGGAGAAGCTGCATTGCCGATCGTTGACCACACCGTTCTCACCGTGCCAATCAACGTCACTTCAACTACACCAATCACCTCATTAACAGTCGGGCTTCGCCTGAACCACACTTGGGACGCAGACTTACTTTTAGAGGTAGTGAGCCCCTCAGGACAAACAGTTCAACTAGCGAATCATGTAGGCCAATCAGGAGACAATTTCGGATCAGGCGCTGAAAGTTGCAGCGGTGAACTAACAATCTTTTCAGATACAGCAGAAACCTCAATACTTTACGGCACCGCTCCTTTCGCAGGCTCATACAAACCACAACAGTTACTAAGCGCTTTCTCCGGGCAGAATCCTGCAGGACAATGGCAAATAAAGATCAACGATCAATGGACTTACGATCAGGGCCATTTATTCTGCGCACAACTTAGTTTCAATGGAACAAGCACAGCTGTAGCAACGAATGTTCCTGTCGCAAATGGGGCCGCATCTTGGACAGTTCCTGAAGCATTAGCAGGAAAAAACTTGATAGCGAGAGTAGATAGCGGGCTTGCTCATGATGAGTCAGACGCTGCTTTCTTTATAGCGGGCGGAGAAAGCCCAAGCCCAACAACCACGACAACTACTACAACCACAACTCAACCCCCCGTAGAAATAGAGATCCTTTCACCTAATGGAGGGGAGACATACAACCACGATGAAACAATTACTGTCTCCTGGACTTCTACTAGCTCAGATCCACTAACAATCTTCGCTCATTCGGTTAATAAGGCACCTAAAGAACTAGGGGAGACCAGCCCAATTCAAGATCACACAACCCTCTTAATACCAGTCAGTATTCCTAACTCGGGTGCTGTACGCGAAGTTGCTTTGGGTCTAAGAGCTAACCATACGTGGATGTCCGATTTGACAGTTTCACTCCGTCACCCCGATGGAACGACAGTGGTACTTATGGACCGAGAAGGATCAAACGGGGATGACCTTGGATCCGGGTCTAAAGACTGCTCTGGAACGATGACTATTTTCGACGATGACGCGACAACTTCTGTTGTAGATGGATCTGCTCCGTATTTAGGGCAATTCAAACCTGAAGAACCACTTTCAACTTTCGACGGTTTAGCCACAGCTGGAACATGGTATATAGAAGTAAAGGATTCTTTTGGTTTAGATCAAGGGAACGTCTTTTGCGTCGATCTTGAAATAGCAGGGGATGGAGCGCAAGTCGCATCAGGTCAAACATCTCCGATGACTATTTCCGCCCAAACACTTGGTGCAGGCTCTTATTTAGTTAGAGTGGCAACGAGCAACGGAAACGATGAAGGACTCTCCGATTCTTCTTTCACAATCAACCCAGCACCATTTGATGCATCTGACTCATTCCCAGAAGAGGACGTAGAAGAGTACACGATCACTGTGGGTTATACATCAGAAGAAATGACAAATCTCAACAACTCAGCAAGCTCCTTTGGTATGGGTGTTGAAGAATTTCAAAAAACAGCTGTGGGACTGCTTGCATTCCTGCGGGCTTTGCTTCCACCAGGGGCAGCAGAATGGGCACCTATCTGTTCAGATTGTGTTGGGAGCGAACAGACTACGACTCTTTACACTGCTAGCGATGGCACACAAAGTGCGTTAGAGAGCGTTGCCGGTTCTTCTATGAATGGAGCGCAAGCTCAGCGATTCTCAAGTTCAGTTCTTATCTTCTTGCTTGCATTGTTGGATGCGCAGAACTGATAAAAAGTATTTGATTTAAACTTCTTTTTGTCTTCTGCCTAATTCTTTCTGAGTTTCTCTATCAGCGTCTTTCTTTGCGATGGTTTGCCTCTTGTCGTAATCAGATTTACCCCGGCCCAAGGCGACCTTTACTTTGGCTTTACCTTTGGAGAAATAAAGAGAAAGGGGAACTAAAGTCAACCCATCTCGGTTAAGTCGACTAGAAATACGTTCAATTTCTTTACGATGCAAGAGAAGTTTTTTCGGTCGATCTGGTTCATGAGTAAACGTATGGTTGCTTCTATATGGAGCAATGTGAAGTCCAATTAGCCATAACTCGTTGTTCTCTTCACGACCAAATGCTTCTGAAATCTGAACTTTTGACTCTCGTAGCGATTTAACTTCACTTCCAGAGAGAACTAATCCAGCCTCCCAAGAGTCAAACAACTCGTAGTTTCGACCCGCTTGGCGGTTCGTCGCAATTACACGATCGTTACTTTTAGACACATTAAAAGAGTACCGCTAAGCGGCATCGACTTTCTTGTCATTGCAAGATAATCAATGATAAAGAGCATTGTTCAATCAATAACCAAGAGTTGAGATAGATTGCCTAAAGGATCAAACAAACATGAGGAGTGCCTGTGCGACCGGATGGCCGACAAAATAATGAACTACGGGAAGTTTCTTTTGAAAGAGATTTCACAGAAATGGCGCTTGGCTCTTGCTTAGTGTCTTTCGGCCGCACTCGAGTCTTATGCACCGCTTCGGTAAATGACTCTGTGCCGCCGTGGTTGCGTAACACAGGAAAAGGATGGGTAACAGCAGAATACGCCATGCTTCCTGGTTCAAGTAATGAGCGAATTAGAAGAAAGACTTCTGGAAGAAGCCAAGAAATTCAAAGATTGATTGGCCGCTCCTTGAGGGCAGTTGTTGATTTAGATGCTTTAGGAGAGCGAGAAGTAACAGTTGACTGCGATGTTCTTCAAGCAGATGGTGGAACAAGGACAGCGTCAATCTGTGGAGGGTTTGTTGCTTTGCATGATGCGTTTAGTCGCTTGGTTCAAAATGGCGAGCTTGAAGCAAATCCGATTACCGACCAACTAGCAGCTATTTCTGTGGGAATCATTGAGGGCGAAGCTCGTCTTGATCTTCCCTATATAGAAGATGCGGCAGCGGAAGTAGATTTCAATGTAGTTATGACCGGCTCTCAAGAGTTTGTCGAAGTTCAAGGAACAGCAGAAGAGGCTACGTTTACTCGCTCACAGTTGGATGAACTAATTGAACTCGCTTCAGCAGGAATTGATGAAATTATTAGAAATCAAAAAAATCTATTAGCAGATCCTCCATCACCTCGGAAATAGGCTTTGAAAGATGTTGCCGGAGCTAGTAGTTGCTAGTGCGAATCCAGACAAAGTAGAAGAAATCTCGGCAGTGCTTAGTGATCTCGTTACTTTGATTCCTCGACCCAAAGAAGTGCCAGAGGTAATCGAAGACGGGGAAACATTAGAAGATAATGCCAGACTCAAAGCACAAGCAATCCTTAAAGCAACTGGATTGCCTTCTCTTTCAGATGACACTGGGCTCAGCGTTGACGTTTTGGGCGGGGAACCAGGAGTACGGTCAGCGCGCTACTCCGGTGAAGAAGCGACTTATCAAGACAACGTTGACAAACTGCTTCACAACCTAAATGGAGTACCTCCGAGACTACGAACAGCTCGTTTTCAAACGGTAGCGATGATTTGTTATCCCGATGGAAGTGAAATCATTGCTACAGGCGTAGTTGAGGGAACTATTTCAGAATCGCGTAAAGGGAGTGGAGGATTTGGTTACGATCCGGTGTTTATTCCTTACGAAGGTGATGGCTTAACTTTTGCGGAAATGGGTGAAGAGAAACATCTGATTTCTCACCGAGGTCGTGCTTTACGCAACCTTATGGAAATGCTTAGCAACTAGTTTGTTGAAACTTCTGATGGGTCAAAGGTGCGGTTAACGAATCGATCAAACTCTGCGTCGGTAACTGGTTCTGAAAAATGAAAACCTTGTGCAAAGTTGCATTTCAATTTGTTTAACTGCGTGAGTTGTGTTTCAGTTTCAACACCTTCAGCAACAACTTCAAGATCTAAACTATGAGCTAAAGCAATTGTTCCTGTAACAATAGCGGTGTCGTCATCGCTAGTTCCTAGCCCCGACATGAAGGAACGATCTATCTTCAAGAAATTGATTGGAAATCTTTTGAGGTAGGCCAGAGACGAGAAACCAGTTCCGAAATCATCAAGTCCTATTTGCACTCCAAGAGCAGTCAACTCTTCCAGCACTTTTCCAGTAACAGGATTGGCAGCGATAAGGGCGCTTTCGGTAAATTCCAGAGCCACCAATGAAGAATCAAGATTGTTCTCACTTAAAGCGGATCTTATGACTTCAGGAAAAGCAGGGTCAGAGAGTTGTCTCGCCGAAACATTGACTGCCATATTTAGCGGGTTCTTACTTGACGTGTTCCATTTCCCTAGCCGATTTAAAGCGATACTTAAGACCTGACTTCCAAGATCAGCTATGAGGCCAGTGTCTTCAGCGACATCAATAAACTGATCGGGTAAGAGAAGGTCACCGCTTTCCGCTCTTATTCTCGCTAATGCTTCGGCTCCGACAACTGCACCATCTGATATGCGCACAACAGGCTGAAAATAAACTTCAATTCGATTGTCCTCTAGAGCCTGTCTCAATTCTTGCTCTACGCTGTGTCGACGTACTGCTTGATCTCGAAGATGATCGTCAAAAACTTCAGCACGATCTCTCCCTTTTTCTTTGGCGCGATAAAGGGCAGTGTCTGCGTCGCGGAGAAGATCATCGGGTGTTTCTTCCCCGTGTGCTAATGCAATGCCGATACTGGTAGTCACCACTGTTGATTCTGAACCTAATTCGACTGGGGTGGAAAGTGAGCTACGGATACGTTCAGCAGCAACTAATGCATCCGTGGTTCTGGCCATGTCGCCAATTACAACAACGAATTCATCTCCGCCTAAACGGGCCACAGTGTCTCCGGGGCGTACTGTTGTTTCCAGCCTTCGAGAAACTTCTCGTAGGAGATCGTCACCAGATCCATGACCTAAAGAGTCATTAACTACTTTGAAGTTGTCAAGATCCAGAAAGAGGACACCAACCATAAGATCATGTCGGGAAGAGCGATGTAATGCATCGCGGAGACGTTCAAGTAGAAGAGCTCGGTTAGGGAGGCCAGTTAATTCATCATGAAAGGCGCGTTCTTCTAACTGGGCTGCCACTTCAACTCTTTCAGTTATGTCACGTGCATTAACTACAACACCAGCTACAGCGGGGTTGTCCAGCAGATTCGTAGCAACTAT
>Ga0207993_1000220_pt1 | contig 23210 bp, 26 predicted proteins | sample ETN01SmetaG_2_FD_185791 | JGI IMG/M metagenome (GOLD analysis project Ga0207993, IMG submission 185791) | Marine microbial and viral communities from oxygen minimum zone, Eastern Pacific Ocean - ETNP2014F12-01SV265 (SPAdes) (version 2) | ecosystem: Environmental > Aquatic > Marine > Oceanic ...
GCAATTAGTGGTCCCTTTTTATGTTCACTTTTAATGGATTTGGTCGGCGCAAATGGTTACTTTATATTTTTAATATTTTTTCACGCATTAATAGGTTTTTTTGCCATACACAGGATGAGAGTAAGAGATGTAAAAGAAAATCCAGATTCACAATTTACAGCTATGCCACAATCAATCACGCCGCTTGGAATGGAATTAAATCCAATAACGGAGCATATAGAAGAGCCATATTCTGAAAAAGTTCAGAAAATGCTAATAAGAAAAGGTGTTTCTTTTAAAAAAGAAGAAAAAAAAGTTGAGAAAGATATTTAAAATTTTCATTGTCTGTAATTAAAATCTACCAAAAGTTGTATCGACTATTTTGAACAATTTCTTACTTGTGCCAACGATAAAATTTTGCTGAAATAAGATTTTATAAATTATGCCTAGAAAAAAAATAGTTCGAAGAAAAAATGCAAGTGGTATTGCTAAAATCGCATCTTTTACAGCTACTTCAATTTCAAATGCTTATAGCACTTATAAGAAGAAACAAGATCAAAGAAAAGTTGAGGAAATAAAATTAAAAAAACTTGCAGAAAATAATAAAGTTATTCAGGAAAGAAAAGAATTACGTTCAAAAGAGGATCAACTAAAAAAAGATCAAGATAAATTATATTTGAGAGAGGAGTCCATTAAAAATAAAGAAAAAGAATTAAAACTTAAAGAGGAAAAAATTAAGATTGATAATGATAAACTGATTAAAAAAGAGGAAGAATTATCATCAATATCAAAAGATTTAAGAACAAAAGAAAAAGAGCTTAAATTTAGAGAAGAAGAGCAAAATAGAAAAGATATAGATCTTAAAGTTAGAGAAGAGGAACAAAAGAATAAAGATCTTAAAGAGCAAAGACGAAGAAGAAGAGAGCAAAAACTTAGAGAGATGAAAGAACTAGAGGCACAACGTATCGAAAATCAAAAACTAAGAGAGTGGGAAGAAAAGTTTGATTTAGAGCAAAAACAAAAAGAGGAAGAGGAAAGATTAAGAGATGAAAAACTTCTTAGAAGAGATCGTGAACGTGCTACGAGATTTCAAAATAAAGAAAATAACGAATTGGATGACAAAATATCTAAAAGACTAGAGAATTTTGAAATTAAACAAACTAGAAAAAACTAAAAATTTCTTTAAGTGTCGCCAATCAACTCCAAAAAACTATGGAAGATGATTCAAGAGGCTGGTGATTATCTCAAAGGTCAGTTGCCTGACCATCCTAATCATCCTAAAGGTAGAAATCCTTATGCTCATGTAGCATTATGTATTAAAAATAAGTTTAGTAATAGCTACAAAGATATAGAAGATGAAAAATTTGACGAAGTTGTAAGTTTTATTAATTTTTTAAAAGAAAATCCAAGTTGATTATTGTTTAGGAAAGTAATCTTTTAAATCTCCCTCTCTGTAAACATCGGCAGTGCAGCAATGAAGACCACCACCAAATGCATAAGCATCACGAAGCTCGACTGGTAAAACTTCCATTCCAAGTTTGTCTAATTGTTCAGCTTGATATACCTCACTTTTCTCTACGCAAACTGTTTTAGGATCCAAAACTAAAACATTCATTGATAACCAAACTGAGGAATAGCATAATGGAGGAGGACTGTTATGTGCAGGTTGAGCAGAGTCAATAATTTTCCAACCATTGTCCTCAAATAACTTTCTTTGTTCTTTCGGCAACCTTCTTTGAGGATTATTAATTATTAGACCTTCCTTTATTGGAGTAAACGTTGCATCAATATGTATTGGATATGGATCACCTGGAAAGTTTACAGTATGAACTCTATGATCTTTATAATGTCTTTTTAACCAATCTATACCTTTAAGATTGGTAGTAAATCCATGCTGAACAACTAAATCTTTACCAAATCTCAGTACATCTGCTGCATCAAACAGTGGTTCTTCCTCTGTAGTTACAAAAAACTTTTTTTCGGTCCATTCAAGTCTTTTTTGAATTCCAATTTTGTCTGATAAATAATCTTTTCTATAATCTTTATCTGTAAGTCTAGGTTTTGGAGCTGACTCATGACGCATGTTTGGATCGCAATCATAATAATATTGTAATAAAGGTCGATAACATAAATATTCAAACCATCTACATCTATAACTCATTGTTGCTTCTAAAATTTCGTTTCCAACAGTTAAAAGAACATCCCTAGGTGGCATGCAGCCAAACATTGTTTCTGACTCCCAATCGGGAGTAAAAGTTTTTTGATTAAAATTTATTGGAGTTGGTCTATCTACTTTAACACCTCTTTTGATCAACATATTTGAAAAATCATCTAAAAGCTGATTTGCTTTATCGATTGTATCTTTAGTTCTAGGTCCAAATTTACCTCTCATATCTGAGTCCTCTGGAACTTTTGCATCTAAAGCAGGTTCAGGAGCAGGTATACATGTGCCGTCGGCCTTCCCGACTATTACATGTTTTAATGGATCCCACTCATTCCAACTGTTTACTCTAATTTTTTCTGATTTCATTATTAACTTTATATAATATTATGTTTTGGTCCGTACGGAAATTTAGATATATTTTCAGCTCCATTTTCATTAATTATAAGTATATCATGCTCTCTATATCCGCCAGCTCCTGGTTTATCATTGGGGATCATAATCATAGGTTCCATCGAAATAACCATATTTGGTTCTAAAACTGTTTCGATATCCTCTCTGAGCTCTAAACCAGCTTCTCTTCCATAAAAGTGAGAAAGTACTCCAAAAGAGTGTCCGTAACCAAAGGTTCTAAACTGCAAATACCCTAACTCTTCAAATAAATTATTTAATTCTTCGCATATCTCTGAACATTTTGCTCCTGGTTTAATTAATTCAATACCTCTTTCATGGACTTTGACATTTGCCTCCCATGCTTTTAAAGAAGCTTCGTCAACATTCTTCAAAAATAAAGTTCTTTCTAAAGCTGTGTAATAACCTGAAATCATTGGGAATGTATTTAATGATAAAATATCACCATTTTTTAACTTCCTATTAGTTTTAGGATTATGAGCTCCATCTGTATTAATACCTGACTGAAACCAAACCCAGGTATCCATATATTCTGCATTTGGATAAGTTTTTGCAATTTCCCTTTCCATTCGGTCACGTCCTGCAATTGCAATTTCTATTTCTGTCTGCCCTTCCTTTATATGTTTTACAATTTCTGCGGCTCCTAAATCAGCTATTCTTGCTCCATTTTTTATAATTTCTATCTCCTCTTTAGACTTAATCATTCTCAAATTCATTAGATTGTGTGAAATATCTTTAAAAACAGAAATGTTAAATATAGATTTAAACTTTTTACTCATTTCAATAGTTAAATGATCATTTTCAACACCAATACTTTTTGGGGTAGCGTCTTTCCCAATTGTTGAGACAATTGATTTTAAAAAATTGTCTCTTTTCCAATCTGTATAAATTATATTATCACAGTGTGATCTTCTCCAAGGTTGGCTAGCATCTATGTTAGCTGAAATAGTAATAATTTTTTTTGATGTAATTACACAGCCATATGGTCTTCCAAAAGAACAATAAATAAATCCTGAGTAGTATGCAATATTATGCATTGATGTAAGAATGATCATATCTAAGTCTTTTTCAGACATTAGTTCTCTTAGTTTTTGAATGCGTAAGTCGTATTCTTTTTGACTAAAAGGAAGTTTTACTTTTTCACCATTTTTTAGTTCAAAAAAATCTGGTCTTTCCATAATTTAATTTAAACCAATAAATCTTCTATTATGTTTTATTATAAGGCTATAATAGATTATGGCTAAAAAAATTAAAAAACCACCAATCACAGTTGTATTTGATGGAACCTCGTTAATACCAAGTATAGGCAACCAAACCCAGAATATACCTCCTATTACCTCGGTCAAAGATAGTAAAGTTAGTTCAGCTGCTGGAATTGCTTTTGATCCTATTGAATATAAAATTAAACCCAAACATACGAGTGTGCCATGAACTGCAAATAAAGATTGATTTCTGCTATTTGAAATAAAAGCACTATCAGTGCTGATTAAAATAAAAAATGAGACAATAGCACAAAAAAAACCAGCAAATGCAACTGTTGTGAATTTAGGAGTTTCTTTTCTCCATCTTAAAGTTACTGAAAAAACAGAAAAACCTAAAGCCGATATAAGACCAAAAGTAAGCCCAAATAAAGAACCGGTCTCAAAATTTCCAAGGGCCATAATAACTATGCCAACCGCTGCAGTAATTATCGCTACCCAAACATTTGTGGATATCATCTCTTTCAAAAATAAAAAACCCAATAATGCTGTCATAAAAGGCATGGCGGCAAGACAAAGTAAAGTAATTGCTGCGCTTGTATTAGTAATAGACCATATGAAAGAAATCATTGCTGTTCCAAGTCCTGCGCCTCCAATTAAGCCTGATAAACCAATTTTTTTATAATTATTTAAAAAATCAAGTCCTTCTTCAAAAAATAAATAAATATTTAAAAGAATAAATATAGTTATTCCCCTTGCGAATAAATATTGCCAAGGTACAAGCTCTGGCTGATCCATATAACGAACAACCAAAGGACCAAAGGACCAAAGTATCCCCGCAATCAGTACTACTGGAATAGCTATATTTTCATTTTTAAGTTTGAACATTGCGTGTTTTTATTAATAAATTTGACTTACTACAATAAAAATTTAGATTGATATAAAGAATTAATTAAAATTAAATATTACCCTCAACTTAAAGTTGTTAAGTAAGTACCAAATGGATTTAAAAGTTTTTAAATTAGCAGCTAACACAAAAAACCATAAATTATTAAAAAATTATGATCATATTTTAAAGCAAAAAAATTCTTTTTGTGGAGATGAAATAACAATATCAATCAAGATTAAAAATAAAAAAATTTTAAAAATTGGATATGACTGTAAATCCTGTATATATACACAAGCAACAGCAAGTATGCTTTCAATTTTTTTTCAAAATAAATCTATAGGGGAAATAAAGGATATAATTTTAGAATTAGATAAATTTTGTATGAAGAAAACCCAAAAATTACCTCAAAATTTATCTTTTTTTTCAAAAATTATAAATAGTCAAAATCTTGCAAGAAAAGATTGTCTATTGCTTCCTTTTAACACTATAAAGAAAATGATAAGTGTATTATAAGTTTTAGATGAATAAAGAAAATATTTTAAAATCATCAATAGCAGCACTTTTTTCATTTTTGACAATCGGCGCTTTGACATTATTAACTTATAAAACTGAATTTGGAGTTTTTTTAATTGCTTCATTTGGCTCTACTATGGTGTTGCTTTATGGTTACCCCGAAAGTCCGTTTGCACAACCCAAGAATATTTTCTTTGGCCATTTATTAACTGCCTTGGTTGGAGTGATATGCCTTTATATCTTGCCATTCCCTAATTATATTTTAATTCCAATAGCTGTTGGCCTAGGTGTTGGTTTTATGATACTTTTAAACGTTACTCATCCACCAGCAGGAGGAAACCCAGTGATAGTTGTTATGGGAGGTGTATCTTTGGAATATTTATTAAGCCCAATAATAACCGGCTCTATAATTATTCTAGTTTTTGGTGTAGTCTTAAATAAATTCATCTTAAAGAAAAAGTACCCAAAATAGCCACTATTTAATTGCCACTGAAAGTTAAATTCTATAGATTATCTACATAAATAGTATTAATTCAAAAAAAATTTTACAGGAGATTACATGAAAATATTATGCATTTTATACGACGATCCAAAAGGTGGGATGCCAAAATCATATGCACTTTCACAATTACCAAAGATAGAAAAATATCCTGATGGTATGACTTTACCTACACCAAAAGGAAGAGATTACACACCAGGACAATTGCTAGGATGTGTTTCTGGAGAGCTTGGTTTAAGAAAATTTTTAGAAAGTAACGGTCATGAGTTAATCGTAACTAATAGTAAAGATGGAGATGGATGTGAAGCTGATAAACATATTGTCGATGCCGACATAGTTATTTCTCAACCTTTCTTTCCTTATTATTTAACTAAAGAGAGAATTGCTAAAGCTAAAAATCTAAAGATGGCAATCACAGCAGGAATTGGTTCAGATCACGTTGATTTACAGGCTGCAATGGATAATAAAATTGACGTTGTAGAAGTAACTTATTGTAATTCAAGATCAGTTGCAGAACATATTGTTATGATGATTGTATCTATGGTTAGAGATTATCATAATCAACACCGAATTGTTAACGAAGGTGGATGGAATATCGCTGATGCAGTTCAAAGAAGTTATGATGTTGAAGGAATGCACATTGGTACAGTTGCAGCTGGAAGAATTGGGCTTGATGCATTAAGAAAAATGAAACCTTTTGATGTTCATTTGCATTATTTTGACAGACATAAATTACCAGATAGTGTCGAAAAAGAATTAAACCTTACGTTTCATGATTCTGTAGAGTCAATGGTTAAAGTTTGCGACGTAGTTACAATTAATTGTCCCTTACACCCTGAAACAGAGAATTTGTTTGATGATGCAATGATAAGCAAAATGAAAAAAGGTGCTTACATTGTAAACACTGCAAGAGGAAAAATTTGTAATCGTGAAGCAATTGCAAAAGCATTAAAAAGTGGACAATTAAGTGGTTACGCGGGTGATGTATGGTTTCCTCAACCAGCACCTAATGACCACGTATGGAGAACTATGCCACATCATGGTATGACACCACATACTTCGGGAACATCTCTAACAGCACAAGCAAGATATGCAGACGGAGTAAGAGAAATACTTGAATGTTTCTTTGATAAAAAACCTATAAGAGATCAATATTTAATAGTTAAAGACGGTCAGCTTGCTGGTATGGGTGCTCACTCTTACAGTAAAGGATCTGCAACAAGTGGATCTGAGGAAGCCGCAAAATATAAAAAAAAATAAATTCTTAATTTTTAGTAACAAACTCAAGTTTATATCACCTTGATATAAACTTGAGTATTAACTATATCTATTTAATGTCAGTTGATAATAATATTGAATGGAATTTCAATAATACATATTTGAGTCTTCCAAAGATAATGTTATCTGAACAAAAACCAGATATTGTTGAGAAACCAGAAGTTGTTATAATTAATCACGCTTTATCAAAAGAACTTGGTTTAAATTTATTAGATTTAGATGATAAGTATCTAGCTTCAGTTTTCTCTGGAAATTCATTACCTGATGGATCTAAGACTATTTCAATGGCATATGCTGGTCATCAATTTGGACATTTTACTATTTTAGGTGATGGTAGAGTAATAACAATCGGTGAACATGTAACTCAAAATAATCAAGGATTTGAAATTCAATTTAAAGGTTCAGGTAAAACTAAATTTTCTAGAGATGGTGATGGTAAAGCTGCATTAGGTCCTATGTTGAGAGAGTATATTATTAGTGAGGCAATGCATTATTTGAATATACCTACAACAAGAAGTTTAGCTGTAATTAAAACTGGTGAAAAAGTTATTAGGGAGACAGAATTAAAAGGAGCAATTCTTACTAGAGTAGCTACTAGTCATCTTCGTGTAGGCACATTTCAATACTTTGCATATAAAAAAGACGATTCAAATTTAAAATCTCTTATTAATTTTACAATTAACAAACATTACCCCTCATTAAAAAATAAAGAAAATTTATATTTAAATTTAATTGATAAATTGATGGAAAAACAAATTGATTTAATTGTGAATTGGATGAGAGTTGGATTTATTCATGGAGTAATGAATACAGATAATATGACTTTATCAGGTGAAACTATAGATTATGGTCCATGTGCTTTTATGGATCAGTATGATCCAAAGAGTGTGTTTAGCTCAATAGACCATTTTGGTCGTTACGCATATTACAACCAACCTACAATAGCAAAATGGAACCTTGCCAGATTTGCCGAGTGTTTAATTCCTTTACTTGATTCAAATAAAGATAAAGCAATAAAATTAGCTACAGATAAGATAAATGAATTTGATAGTAATTACGAAAAAAAATGGCTTGGAATGATGAGAGATAAGCTAGGGATGATAGGCAATCAAAAAGAAGATGAAGTATTAATCTTAGACTTGTTACAATGGATGCATATAAATAAAGCTGATTATACTAATACATTTTGTAGTTTAACTTACGAAAATATGATTAATGATAAAATCTTTCATAAAGATGACTTTTTAAAATGGAAGGAAAGATGGAAAATTCGTCTATCAGTAAATAATAATGATAAAACTTCAGAAAAGACTATGAAAAAATCAAATCCTGTAGTGATACCGCGAAATCATCTGGTTGAAGATGCTTTGAAAACTGCAGAGACAGGTGATTTGGAAAAAACAAATAGATTACTGAAAGTCTTAAGCGAACCTTACAAAATACAATCCTCAATTCAAGATTTACAGACATCTCCTAAGCCTAGCAAAATTCCGTATAAAACTTTTTGCGGCACATAATCTTGAATTTAAATGTACGAGAAATTAAAGAAATTTTATAAACCATTTTTGATTACTTATATTTTGTTTTCGGTGGCAATCGGATTTTATCCTTCTTTTGAATTTTACTCGTTAAAAGGACAATCTATTATTATTTTTGTGTCTTTTTTTAATGGGTTGCTTGGAATTTATTTAAAAAAAAATTAAAGTACATAAGGTTCGGGCCTTGCATTCTTATCTAAAACTCTCTCGACTGCAAATTCACTTATATCAATAGTTTGATATGAGCCTGTTGTAATAAGTTCAGTCAATGCTCTGCCAATTCCAGGCGCTTGCATTAATCCTCTACCAGTAAAACCTGAGGCCAAATATACATTCTCATATTTAGGATGTTTTCCTACTACGGCGTTATTATCTAATTTATTGCAATCATAATAACCTGCCCAGCCTCCTGTAAGCTTCAATTCCTCAAATGCAGGTATTCTTTTTGCTAAAGCAGGCCAAACCAATTCTTCAAAATCATTCCAGGCTGGCTCAAGATCGTCAGCATCAAAAACAGATATTGGGGAGCCTGCTAAATATTCTTTTCCTTCTGGTCTCCAATAAACTCCTGTAGTTAAATCACCAGTTAAAGGCATATCAGCGTAATGTTTTGGGCACTTAACCCTAAACACAGTATGTTTTTGTGGAACAACGGGAATATCATCTAAAAGTTTTTTTGTCCAACACCCAGCGGCAGATACAATTGTATGAGCCTTAACTTCAGAAATATTATTTATCTCACCTTTAATGAACTCTGCGCCAAGTTCCATAGCTTTACTTTTTAATGCTCCATGAAACATAAAAGGATCAATCCATCCCTCAGTTTTATTATCTGTATATGTTGCAGTTTCGATACCCTCATTGTTAATATAAGGAAAAACCTTTGACAATTCTGAGCCTTTAATATTTTTAGTACCAGCATCACAAGCTTTATGATTTTCAAGCGCTCTATACTGTTCTTCTGCATGCTCAGGTCCAAACATCAATAGATATCCATTGGCTACCATACTAGCAGTTGGATTAGGATTTTTTTCGGTTTTTAAAACATTGGGTAAATCAAAAATAAATTCTTTTGCAAATTTTCCAAGAAGGATATTTTCTTTTTGAAAAAATTGTCTTCTAAATCCTCCAAGCGAAAGTGGGAAAGATGCTTGTTTATAGGTTGGGTCTCTCTCAATTACTTTAACTTTTCTTCCTTCTTTTGATAAAAAATAAGCAGTAGCAGTTCCAATGATACCCCCGCCAATAATTACTACATCATCCATATTAATTTAAATATAATAAAGTTGCATTTAGTATTAACGCATAACAACTCCATAACAAATATGGAATCATTAAATAATAACTTATAATACTTATTTGTTTAAATTTTACAGTAAGAATTACAATAAATAAAATCAGCACAATCAAATTTAATAATGCTAAAGAAATATTATGGAAAACAAAAAAAACTATACTCCAAGTTGTATTAAATAGTAAGTGAATAAAGTAAATTAAAATTATATTTAAATTTTTATAATTTTTGTGCCATGCTAGCCATATAGCAATGGTCATAAACAAATAAAGTGTTGTCCAAACAGGTGCAAAAATCCAGTCAGGTGGGGTTAAAAACGATTTGTTCAAGCTTGAATACCAGGGCTCTTTTGAATTGATAGTTGAAATACCACCAATAAATGATGCGGAATAAGTCGCAATTGCGAAAAGCATGAACGATATAAATTTATTTTTTAACATATAAGTATTATACATCAGTATAGGATGAATAAAAAAACTATTTGGATAACGGGTGGCAGTACAGGAATTGGAAAAGCTCTAGCTATTAAATTCGCAAACATGGGATGGAATGTTGCTATTTCTGCTAGAAGAGAGGGTCTTCTTAAAGAAATATCAGAAAATAATAAAAATATTTTTTCTTACCCTCTAGATGTAACAGACAAGTCGAAATGTTTGGAAGTTTTCAATGAAATTCAGAAAAAATTTGAGAATGTAGAAATATGTTTTTTTTCAACAGGGACATGGAATCCTAAAAAAGAAAAGGATATTGACGTGGAGCAAATTGAAGAGGTATTTAAAGTAAATTTTTTTGGAACATTAAACTGTATCAAAGCTGTTGAAAAATATTTTAAAGAGAAAAAAGGTGGTATAATAACAATTGTATCCTCTATCGCTGGATACAGAGGATTACCAAACTCAACTGGTTATGGTCCATCTAAATCAGCTTTAAATAACCTTGCAGAAAGTTTATTTTTTGATTTTAAAAGATCTAATGTTCGTGTCAGTTTAGTATCACCAGGTTTTATAAAAACGCCTATGACAGATAAAAATGATTTTAAAATGCCTTTTTTGAAAACTACCGATTATGCTGCTGAGAAAATATATGATGGGCTTGTAAATAAAAATAATTTTGAAATTCATTTTCCAAAATCCCTCACAATAATTCTGAAAATACTAAGTTTTTTACCTAGTAAAATTTATTTTAGTCTTGTAGGAAAAATGACAAAGCATCAAAAAAAAAATTAATCTTTTACAAAAACAACTGTCAGTTCTGCAACTTTAAATCCAAATTTTGTCATTGTTGCTCTATTAATGGCTACACGTTCATCTTGTTTAAATATCCAGTCGTCAAAAGTAATTTTTATTTCTTTTCCTTTGACAGGGACTAAAAGAACATATTCAAATTTAAAAGCTGGTCCATAAGAATAGCCTTTGGCTTTTCCTACTACATCTCCAGCTGTTCCCTCATAATTATTTTCATCAATCTTATTAATTTGCCATTGTCTTTTTTGAATCTCGCCATCATCCCAATTAAATATTTCATCAAGAATTAGTTGTTTTCCATCCCACTTTCCATTTAGTTCTGCTGAAAATTGTCTGATTACTTTACCAGATCTGTTTTGTAATACTCCCCAGGCTTTTACATTTCCGGAAAGATAGTTTTCAATAATAAGTCTTGGTTCTTTATTTTTAAAATCTTCTGGTTTCATATTGTTAGTACTGCAGCTTGTATTAAATGAAAATATAATAATCAACAAAAAAGGAAGTATTATTTTTTTTATATTTTTCATAATTTTATTTATTTTGAAGTGAAAATTGTATTAGGTCAATATTTTTTGATTTAAAACCGGCCTCACAATAAGACAAATAGAAATTCCACATTCTTTTAAATGTAAGATCAAACCCTTGTTTTGAAATTTCGTTCCATTTTTTTTGAAATTCATCCCTCCATACCATCAAAGTATCTGAATAATGTTTGCCGTATGAATAACACTGATTAAAATTTAGATTGTTTTCATTTGCGAGTTCAATGATATTTTTTTTACAAGGCAAAAAACCACCAGGAAAAATATACTTCTGAATAAAATCTTGCTTAGATTTGTACCTATTATATAAATTATCATCAATAGTGATTGCTTGTATTGCTGCTGTTCCTCCAGATTTTAGGTTTTCTTTAATTGTTTTAAAATAACCTTTTAAATATTTTTGCCCAACTGCTTCTATCATTTCAATAGATGCAATTGAATTATAGTTTGATTTTACATCTCTATAGTCCATCATTTTAATATTTACTTTTTCATTAAGACCTTTTTTAAAAATTCTTTCTTTTGCATAATCAAATTGTTTTTTTGATATAGTTATACAATCAATTTTAACGTCATAATTTTTTCCTACATACTCTGCATATCCACCCCATCCACATCCGATTTCAAGCATTTTATCTCCAGCTTTTGGTTTAATTAAATTGGAAAGTTTTTTATATTTATTTATCTGTGCATCCTCTAAATTATTTTTTCCGTTTTCAAAAATAGCACTTGAGTATGTTAAGGTTTTGTCAAGCCATGTAGAGAAAAACTCATTTCCTAAATCATAGTGTTTTGAAATATTTTCTTTACTTCTTTCCTTGGTATTTTTAATAAAAAAATTTTTAATATAGTTCAATATTGGTAAGTCAAATGCACCTGAGAATTTATGTACAGTTTTAATATTCTTAGCTAAAATTTCTATTAAATTTGTTAAATTGTTTGTTTCAATTTCATCTCTCATATAGGACTCGGCAAGTCCAATACTTCCTTTATTTATAATTTCTAAAAAAAAACCTGGCTTTTTAATTATTAGGTCAGCTTCCAAGTCGGAGCTCTTATCACCGATGATAAACTGTTTTCCGTCAAAGTTTTTAAGATTAATTTTTCCATGCTTAATTTTGGATAAAAGACTAAATACAATTTTATCTGCTATTTTATTCATAATTATTTTTCAAAAGATATGTTATTTTTAATATTAACCTTTTTTTTTACTAATTTAATTCCTTTAAGCCATAATCTTAATGCCTCAAAATGTATCGCCGATATTATTTTAAATGTCATTAGTGGGTGTTTAAGATAAGAAAATATAAGGTTTTTTGAGTTAAAATTTGATCTTACACCATCTTGAGATGCAAATAACAATTTCCCGCTTTTATCTCTTTGATCAATTATTATTGATAGACTTTTATCTGGGTTTAGCACTTTAAAATAATACTCAGATTCTAAATCCATAAAAGGCGATACAAAAAATTTTTTTTCACAATTATTTTTTAGTAATTCTGATTTTTCATCTACTTTAAATACATAGGTATGTTGTTCTCCAAATGTATTTTTTACCTCATACAAAATAGATATTAATTTTGATTTAGAGTTATAAACAAAAAAAATACTTAAAGGATTAAATACATAACCTAATATTCTTGGATAACATAATATCTTTATTTTTATTTCTTCATTGTTTATTCCAACTGATTTTAAATTTAATTTTACCCAGTCAGTAAGTGAGGATCCATCTCTTGGACCATGATCTTTATCATAAAAACTCATAAGGTTAAATTTATTATAAGAGAAAAAATTTATATTTTTACTAATAAATTTAATTTCATTTAAATCTAATAAAATTGAAAAAACTTTATACTTAAAAAAATGTTCTTTTGGTTTAAATCTTTTGTGAACTACTTTTCCAGTATAAATACAAGACTCTTTAATCATCTAAATATTTTATCATTTCTAAAGATGATTTTATCCCATCTTCATGAAAACCATATCCAAAATAACTACCAGAAAATAAAAGATTGCTCTTATTTTGTATTTCTGTCAAATTTATTTGGTTCTCAAGAGCATCCATATCGTAATAAGGATGTGTAAAATCTATTTTTTTTAAAATTTTTTCATCATCTAATTTCACAATTGGATTAAGTGTTAAAAAAATATTTTTTTTTATTTTCAAATTTTGAAGAAGATTTAACCAATACGTTATACAACTATTATTTAAGTTTTTGCTGTCAATTGAAGAGTTCCAAGCAGACCATGCTTTAAAGTTTTTTGGCATAACTCTACTATCTGTATGAATAACTGCTGTATTTTTTTTATATTTAAATTTTGAAAGTATTTGTTTTTCTTTATCAGTTGGATTTTCTATTAATTTAATTGCATCATTGGCGTGTGTTGCCAAAATAACTTTATCGTAATCAAAAAACTCATTTTCTTCTCCATAAAAAACTCTAATTCCTTGATTATTTCTTTTAACCTTTTTTATCTCATAGTTTTTATAGTGTTCACCACTAATATTTTTTAAAACTTTATTCACATATGATCTACTTCTATCTTTTACTGTATACCATTGTGGTCTATTTTTAATTTTAAATAATCCATGATTTTGAAAAAATTTTAAAAAAAAAGCAAATGGCATTTGTTTTGCTTCATACGGAGGCATTGACCATATAGCAGATACCATTGGAATTATATGGTAGTTGATAAAGTAATTTGAAAGTTTCTCTTTTTCTAAGTATTGTCCCAATGTTAGTTTATTATCTTTTAAATTTAAATTTGAGCTTCTCTTATAAAATTTAATTATTTCTAAAAACATCTTTAAAAACTTTAAATTAAATAAATTTTTTCTACTTGAAAACATTCCGTTAAGACCTTTTCCACAATACTCAACTTCATTTGAAGGTGTTGTTACGGAAAAACTCATGTCACTTTTTTCTATTTCAACCTTATTTTGTTTAAAAAATTCTATTAAATTTGGATAAGTGTAATGATTAAAAACAATAAAACCGATATCAACTGGTATAAACTGTTTATCATTATTATCTATATTTAGATCAATAGTGTATGCATGACCTCCAAAATGATCTCCTTTTTCAAAAAGATCTACTTTGTGTTTTTTTGATAAATAATATGCAGCACTTAACCCGGAGATTCCTGATCCAACTATAGCAATTTTCATTTTAATAATTATTTGTTTAGAATAGTTTGATTTTCACTCTTAATTGAAGTGTAAAATTGAAGCAAAACAGCAATTATAACAATTGTACCTCCTATCAAAACCATAAAAGATGAATTTTCGTTGATAAATAGCCATGCCCAAAATGGTCCTAAAACTGCTTCGGTTAACATTATAATTCCAACCATCGCTGAAGGAGTTGATCTGGCACCAATGGTAATTAAAATAAATCCAAAACCTAATTGAAAAAATCCTGCTAAAAATCCTAAAAAAATATCGTGAGCGGATATGTTTATTTTTCCAGCTATAATATATCCTATTATCATAGCAGTAATTCCTGCATAAAGCTGTAGCGGAACCATATCTACATTTGGATACTTTCTAATTATTAAAATCAGAATTGCAAAAGACACCGGCATAATAAATGCGGCTAGGTTTCCTGACATTTGCCCAGGCTCTAAATCAGATCCAACCATTAATATAATGCCAGAAATTGCAAGAAATATTGAGACAAGAGTTATTTTAGATATTTTTTCTTTTAAAAAAAAATATCCAAAGATTGCTAAAAAAATTGTTTGAGTTTGAATTATGAAATTAGTATTTGCAACTGTGGTGTTGTACATAGCAAAAACATATCCACAAAAACCTGATGATAAAATTATACCTCCAAATATTCCAGGAATTCCAGAGTTATAAAAAGCCCTAAAAATTTTCTTTTTATAAGAAATTAAAAGAAAAATAAATACAACCATAATGAAAAATAAAGATCTCCAAAATAGTATTTGCCACAAGGTTGCTCCCTCAAAAGACTTAACAATTAAACCACCAAAGCTTAAACTACACGCTCCAAAAAATACTAGTAATGGTCCAGGTATTTTAAATATTAAATTCATTTTATTTGGTTTATTAAATTATCAGTTTCTAATCTATATATTTCATAAATTTTTTCTGCTTCTGAAAGATTGACTAACTTAAATTTTATTTTTGTATTTGGTACAAGTTGTACAAGTTTATCATAATCCGCGCTGATAACTACTCCAATTTTTGGGTATCCTCCTATGGTCCCGTGATCTGAAAGCATAATTATTGGGTCACCGTCTGGAGGTATTTGTATCGTACCTTTAACTATACCTTCTGATCTAATATTTTTTTCCTTTATATTTTCAATAATTGGTCCTTTAATTCTCATTCCCATTCTATCTGTAAGTTTTGTGACAATGAATTCTTTATTTAGAAAATTTTCCACTGCTTTTTTTGAAAAAAAATCAAAATTTGTCGCTTTAATTATTCTAATATATTCTATTTTTGTATTAACATATTTAATTTTTTTTTGTGTTTTAAAATTGGATGTTTTATTAATCAATATTTTTTGATTTACAAATAATTTTTCTCCTTTGAATGGTCCAATTTTTGCTCTTGAAAATGTTGAATAACTGTTCAAAATTTTTTCTAATACAAAGCCACCTGATACTGATAAATAACCATATACAGATTTATTTGTTGAAATAATATCTAACTCATCTTCATTTTCTAAAACGTAATTTTTGTAACATTCGCCATTAATTAATTTTTTATTTTTTTTTGTAATACTAAAATTAACATCTCCTGTAACAGCAATTACTGTTGATTTACCGTAATATTTTAATAGCGGTCCTTGATAAGCAAATTCAATTGCGGCCTCATATTTGTTATTTACTAAAGTATTGGATAGTAAATAATTTCTATTATCCATTGCTCCACTAAACGGTAATCCAATGTGATAAAAATTTTCTCTTCCAAGGTCTTGGAAAGTTGAATTAATTCCTGGTCTTAAAACCTCAAAAAAATTACTTTTCATCTAATTTTAAAAATTCATTTTTTGATATTGGAAAAAAATGAACATTATCTCCTGGATTAATTAGAACTGGATTTGCTTTATTATTTGAATTAAAAATTTTGTAAGGTGTTTTTCCGATAATATTCCACCCACCTGGACTTTCAAAAGTATATATATTTGAGAATTGTTCAGTTATTCCAACAGAGCCCTCTGGTACTTTTACTCTAGGTGTTTTTAATCTGTCTGTTCTTAATTCTTTAGAAATATCACCCAAAAATGGCATACCAGCTACAAAACCTGTCATATAACAAAAATAACTTTTATTAAGATATTTTTCTAATATTTCCTCAGCGCTTAATTTAAGTTTTTTAATTAATCTTTCTTTGTCAAGAAAAAATTCTTCATCACAACAAATTGGTATTTCAATTTTTTTATTTTTTTGCTCATCAATATTAGATGTTTTTATATCTTCAATTTTTTTTTTTAATTCAATAAAATTTGTTTTTTTTAAATCAAAAGAAACTATTAATTTGTTGTAAGAAGGAGTTAAATTTATAATTTCCTCTAAATTTGCTTTCTTTAGGCTGTTAAAGAAAGAAATTACTTTTTTGTTAGTTTCTTTATTTATTTGTTCGCCAAAATCATAATAAATTGATGCGTCGCCAAGATTTAATATATTTTTGATCATCCCATGTTATACTTTATCAATGAAAGGTATGGAAATTAATATTAATTGTGATTTAGGTGAAAAATCAGAATTACATTCTATAGAAAATGATCCTGAATTACTTAAAATTGTCAATTCAGCAAGTATAGCTTGTGGTTATCATGCTGGAGATGAAGAAACAATGCACTCTACAATAAAAATTTCAAAACAAAATGGTGTAAGCATAGGAGCTCATCCATCTTTTAAAGATCTTGAAAATTTTGGGAGAAGAAGAATAAACTTATCTGAAAAAGATATAATCAATTTAATAATAGATCAGTATAATATACTTCAAAACATAGCTAGTCAGCATGATGAAAGAGTTTCTCATATAAAACCACATGGGGCGCTAAATAATATGGCATGTGAAGATATTGAGCTTGCAGAAATACTTGCTAAAACAATAAAAAGCATCAGTAAAGATTTGATCTATTTAGTACCTACTGGTTCAAAAATGGAAATTGCTGCAAAAAAGTTTGATATGAAAATAGCTTGTGAAATATTTGCAGATAGAAATTATGAGGATGATGGAAATTTAGTTTCTAGATCAAAAAAAGAAGCTTTGATAACTAACCCTGAAATAGCTAAAAAACATGTTTTAGAAATGGTAAAAAATCAGGCGATAAATTGTCTCTCCGGTAAAAAAATACCTTGCGAAATAGACTCGGTCTGTATACATGGTGACAATCAAAATTCTTTAAAAACTGCTAAAGTAATTAAGCAAAATTTAATGAATAATGATTTAATGCTAAAACCATTAAACAAACTAGGAAAATTTAATTAATGAAAAAACTTTTTATAATTATAACAATATTTTTTTTAAGCACTAATCTATATGCTGCTGGTGGGAGTTCTGGAGGAGATGGACAAGAAAGCAAACAATCCAATTACAAATCCGCAGTAAACTATGTTAAAGCTGGAAAAAAACTTGAAAAAAAAGGCAAGATTGAAAAAGCAAAAGTGAAATATGAAAAAGCTTTTAAAAGATTGCTAAAAGCAAATGATAAAGATCCCTCTAATCCTGATGTTTTAAATTATCTTGGTTTTACTTCTAGAAAACTTGGGGATTTTAAAAGTGCAGAGAATTACTACCTCTCAGGTTTAAAAATAAATCCTAATCATAATGGAATAAATGAGTATTTAGGTGAATTATATTTATCCACTAATAGACCAGAGAAAGCAAAAGAAAGATTGGCGGTACTCCAAAATTGTAATTGTGAGGAGTATGAAGAGTTAAAAGCTATCATAGATGGAACAAAACAATCTAAGTATTAAATTTTTCTTTTCTCAATATTGAAATATAAAAAAATTTAATTAATATAGATTTATTGATTGAAGAACTAATTATACTCACACAGATTATATTCATAGATATAATACTAGCAGCTGATAATGCAATTATTATTGGATTAATTGCTGCTAACTTTGTTCCTAAAAATAGGAGAAAAATTATACTATGGGGTGTTGCAGGCGCCTTAGTTTTTAAAGTCATATTTGCATTATTTGCAACCTACTTATTTAAATTTTATTTTATAAAAATAATCGGTGGTTTACTATTAATTTGGATTGTAAACGATTTAAGAAAAGATCTTTTTGAGATTAAAAAGGTTAAATCCCCCACAAAAAAATCTAAAGAACCTTCATATATTCAAAGTATTTATAAAGTCTTATTTGCCGATATAACAATTAGTTTTGATAATGTAATTGGTGTCGTAGGTGCTTCCAAAGGTCATTTTGGATTTATGATTTTTGGATTAGTCCTATCGGTAATTTTAACTGGTGCTATGGCAACTTATTTAGCTAATTATATTCAAAAGCATTTATGGATTGCGTATGTAGGACTAGGTTTTATTTTAATTGTAGCTCTGCAGTTAGTAATTGGAGGATTAGTAGATTTGGAAGTTTTATCAATTAACGAAAATTTCAAAAAATATTTTTAGTAAGAATATTTTTTTGTCGGATATTTCTTAGATTTTACCTCTTGTTTAAATTTAAGTACCGCTGAATTTATTATTTTTTTTATATCAACGTATTTTTTAACAAATTTAATTTTAGCATCAGTTAAACCAATAATATCATCTGTAACTAAAACTTGACCATCACAATAAACAGAAGCTCCAATTCCAATCGTGGGTATTTTAATAAGATTAGAAATTTTTTTTGAAATATCACTATAAGTGCACTCTAAAACTATTCCAAAAGCACCATTTTTTTCTAGAGCTTTTGCATCTCTTATTAATTTATTTTTTTCTTTTTGTGATTTACCTACTGATTTAAATTTTCCTTTTACAGTCTGTGGTGTTAAACCTATATGACCCAGAACTGGTATTTTGTTTTTGACTAAATGACTCACTATATGTTGCACCCTTTCTCCACCTTCCACTTTTACTGCATCACACTTAGTTTCTTTAATAGCAACTTTTGAATTCTTTAAAGCCTCAGATTTATTTCGATATGTATTATAAGGTAAATCAATTACGAGAAGGCTTTTTTTAACACCCATTCTAACACTTTTAGTGTGTTCAATCATCATTTTGAGATTAACTTTTCTTGTTGTTTTGTAATTATAAAGAACTGAACCCAAAGAATCACCAACCAAAACTATATCAGCATGATTATCAACTATCTCAGCAATATTTTTTGAGTATGCTGTTAAACATACAATTTTAGATTTATTTTTTTTATCAATAATTTTCTTAATTTTTTTATTCATTATTCTAATTCAATCGTGCTAGGTGGTTTTGATGTAATGTCGTAAACTACTCTATTTATCCCTTTAATATTATTTATTATCTTATTTGAAACAATTTGCATAAATTCTTTTTTAAAATAAAAAGTATCTGCTGTCATTCCATCCTCTGATGTAATTGCTCTTAGTAAGCACATATATTCATATGTTCTGTTGTCACCCATTACTCCTACAGTTTTAACTGGAAGTAAAGCTGCATAAGCTTGCCATATTTTATTATATAAACTGTGACCCTTTAATTCTTTAATAAATATATCATCAGCCTCCTTTAAAATATTCACCTTTTCTTTAGTTATTTCCCCTGGCATTCTTATGGCCAACCCTGGGCCTGGAAACGGGTGTCTCAAAACAATTTCTTTCGACAATTTAAGCTCTAAACCTAGTTTTCTCACCTCATCTTTAAATAATAATCTCAATGGTTCAACCAATTTTAACTTCATTTTTTTTGGTAAGCCTCCTACATTATGATGTGACTTAATTTTTGATGTTTGGCTTCCTGTAACTGACTTACTCTCAATTAAATCGGGGTACAGAGTACCTTGTGCTAAATATTTTACATTTTTTATTTTTTTAGCATGCTTTTCAAAAATTTTAATGAATAGGTTGCCAATTATTTTCCTTTTTTTTTCAGGGTCGGATATTTTTTTTAATCTATTAAAAAAAAGAGTTTTGGCATCAACATAAACAAGATTTATTTTGAATTTTTTTTTGAAAGTATTTAAAACTTGATGCTCTTCTTTTTTTCTTAGTAAGCCAGTATTTACAAAAATACATATAAGTTGCTTTCCTATTGCCTTGTGGATCAGTTTTGCAACTACACTACTGTCTACACCACCTGATAAAGCGCATATAACTTTAGATTTTCCTACATTGTCTTTAATTTCTTGAATTAACATTTTTTTTTGATTTTTTGAGGACCAATTTTTTTTTATCATACAAATTGAAAAGATGAAGTTTCTCAAAATTGTTTTTCCATTTTCTGTGTGCGTTACCTCAGGGTGAAATTGTATTCCATAAAGTTTTTTATTTTGATTTTCTATAATGGAGAATTTTGAGGTCTCAGTTTTTGCAACAACTTTAAATCCTTTTGGTAATTTTGTCACTTCGTCAGCATGACTCATCCATACATTATTAGATCCTTTTTTATTAAAAAAATTACTAATGAGTTTACTTGGATTTAATTTTTTTAATTTAGCCAATCCAAATTCTCTGTGTTTGGCCTTTTTAACCCTACCACCTAGCTCTTTCGAGATTATTTGGTGACCAAAACATATTCCTAAAATTGGAACATTTAGTGAGAAAAGTTTTTTATTGAATCTAACTTTTTTTGATTGATAAACATTTAATGGTCCACCTGATAAAATAATTCCCTTTATTCGTTTTTTTTCTAATTTTAGATTTAATTTTTTATGGCTGATAATTTCAGAGTAAACACCTAACTCCCTTACTCTTCTTGCTATAAGCTGGGTAAATTGGGAACCAAAATCAATAATTAAAATTTTATTTAAATTATTGTTTGGTATCATTTTGTGGTTCTATATCTTTTAAAGACTCTTCTATATTTTTTTTTTCTTTACAAAGATTAGTACATATCATGGAGAAACTATCTTTTAACTCCTTTACTCTATTATAATTTGATTTTTTAAGTTCATATTTAATTAAAATGAACATTGCTTCCTCGTTATTGGGTTCAAGAAGAAGTGTTGTATTTATATTTTTAATTTGCTCTCCCTCATTTTCCTCATTTTCAAAGATTTTAGCTAAATATAAATATGACTTTGCATCCTTTGGATTAAAAACGATATTTCTTTGAAATAAAAATTTTGACTCCTCATAATTTTTTTCCTCATATTTTTTTTTTGCTTCATCAAAAAAATTTTGGGCATTTGAGGAATTAGCAAATAAAATAATGCTAATAAACGTAATGTATAAAAATTTAATACTTTTCATCTTTTTTAATTTCATCTATGTTATGCACCATACTCTCGTAAAAACCAGCTTTTGTAATCTTAACAAATTTTGGTTTTTTTCTTAAATAAATAATTTTTCTTGATCCAAGATATCCCATCGAAGACTTAAGACCACCTATAAGTTTAAAAATAATTTTTTCAACCGAGCCTTTGTATTTCACATATCCCTCTACTCCCTCGGGAACATATTTGGATTTATCTTTTTGTTTTTTTTGAAAATATCTGTCTGCCGATCCTTTGTTCATCGCGCCTATTGAGCCCATTCCTCTGAAATTTTTGAATAGTTTACCATTTTTTTTTACTATTTTTCCTGGAGACTCGTCTGTCCCAGCAAATAGGGAGCCTATCATAACCGCATCGGCTCCTGCTGACAAAGCTTTTGCTATGTCGCCTGAAAATTTAATTCCTCCATCTGCAATAATTTTTATATTTTTATTTTTTAAACCTTTTTTTACATCTAAAATTGCACTCAGTTGAGGCACTCCAATGCCTGCAACCAATCTTGTTGTGCAAATTGAGCCAGGTCCAATTCCTACTTTTATAATATCAACACCTAATTTTGCTAAAAAATTTGCTGCGTTTGCGGTCGCAATATTTCCTGCGCATAGTAAAGTATTTTGATTTTTAATTTTTTTAATTTTTTTAATTATGTCTGCTACTTTTTTAGTATGACCATGTGCAGTATCTACTACTATTAAATTTACTTTTTCATTTATTATAGCTTTGGCCCTTTCGAATTCTAGTGGACCAGCTCCGACTGCTGCACCAACTAAAAGATTTTGTTTTTTAACTTTTTTAATCTCTAATATCTGTTTTTTTATATCTAGGTTTCTGTGTATTACTCCAATACCTCCAGCTTTAGCAATTGCTATCGCCATTTTAGATTCTGTGACTGTATCCATCGCAGACGATATAAGAGGAATTTTAAGTTTAAATTTTTTTGATAAAAATGTTGTGGTATTTACCTCAGAGGGTAATATTTCAGAATAATTTGGTGCAAGTGTTACGTCGTCAAATGTAAGTGCTTCTTTTATGGGGCCCATAATCTTATATATACGATTCTTTTAAAATATAAAGGGTCTATCTTAAAAATTTACAAATTATAAAGCTTTCTTTCGAATCTTTTCTACTTGATAAAGGCTTAAAAATATTAACTTCTCTAAATTTTTTTTTTGCGTCTGCGACAATTTCATTAAAACTTGATCCCATAAAAATTTTTGAAACAAATTTACCTTTTTTATCTAACACTTCGA
>Ga0207993_1000221_pt1 | contig 23081 bp, 21 predicted proteins | sample ETN01SmetaG_2_FD_185791 | JGI IMG/M metagenome (GOLD analysis project Ga0207993, IMG submission 185791) | Marine microbial and viral communities from oxygen minimum zone, Eastern Pacific Ocean - ETNP2014F12-01SV265 (SPAdes) (version 2) | ecosystem: Environmental > Aquatic > Marine > Oceanic ...
TGGCTGTGAGAAATTCTTGCGGGCCCCGGATTGAAATAGAGCTCGCTATTATTCTCAAACATGCAGGTTTGTGTTGAGTTTATCTCATTGACAACATCTCCACTCCGAATCGTTCTGTTCCTGCCTCCAGCTCTATCAGTAGCCTCTATGATTGTGACAGAATACCCAAGTTTTTGTAACTCAATTGCAGCAGTCATACCTGCAATTCCACCACCAAGAATTACAACCGATTTTCCAGTTCCAGAATTTGCTGGCCAATCTCCTGGTCTAGGTGATTTTGGGCTGGTATAGCTTCCTAATGAAAAAGGTTGCTGAGAATTCAAATTTGATGAAGGGTCAATAGAGGAGTTATTATTTATTGAAGGTGATATAGAGGGTGAATCTGCTGCAGAAGAACCGCAGCTACTTAGCCCAGACCCCAACCCCATAGCAACAGCTGCTCTTATCATGACTGAGGAACCAGCAGCTTTTCCAATGTTTTCTAAGAATTCCCTTCGTTTCATTTTTTTGTTATTTTTTTTCATTTGACTCTCATATTTATATCTAAACCCTCAATTTATAACCAGTTCTAAAAATATAAAAAATTATACCGATGCAAATAGTCATAAATATTAGGATCATCATTAAGCTCAGATACACACTAACATCTGCATTTTCATAAAAACTCCATCTAAAACCACTGATCAAATAAACAACTGGATTAAGTAGTGTTATTTTCTGCCAAAATGCTGGTAACATTGATATTGAATAAAAACTGCCCCCCAAGAAGGCAAGAGGCGTAATAATTAAAGTCGGTGCTATTGCTAATTTTTCCCAATTATCCGCCCATATACCCAAGATAAAACCCAATAAACTGAAACTTATTGCCGTTAAAACCAAAAATGCAATCATCCAAAAAGGATGTAGAATCGTTATCGAGACGAAAAGATTTGCAGTAAACAAGATAATAGTACCAACGATAATAGATTTTGTCGCAGCTGCTCCAACAAACCCAATTGTAATTTCAATAAAAGAGATTGGTGCGGATAAAACCTCATAAATAGTTCCTGAGAACTTGGGAAAGTAGATGCCAAACGATGCATTTGAAACGCTCTCAGTCAATATGGACAGCATGATCAAACCAGGGACAATAAAAGAACCATAACTGACACCATCAATTTCAGTGATTCTTGATCCAATAGCTGCACCAAAAACAACAAAGTAGAGAGTTGTTGAGATAACAGGCGCAACTATGCTCTGAAAAAGCGTTCTCCTCATTCTTGACATCTCAAAGATATAAATAGCTTTTATTGCCTGATAATTCAATCGGACTTCCTCTTCACTAAATCTACAAATATTTCTTCCAATGAGCTTTCTTTTGTTTCTATGTCAGAAAACCTAATACCACAAATAGACATCGCCTGAAGAAGCGAAGAAATGCCATTTTTATCGGAGGAATCATAGCTAAAAATAACATTTGTATTGTTTTTTTCCATAGCTAATCCAAAACTTTTAAGCTCCTCAGGTACTTCATTGAGCGGCTCTTCGAGAATAATTTTGATGTGTTTTTTTCCAAGCTCACGCATCAAATTTTCTTTTTCCTTGACCAAAATAAGCTCACCATGATCAATGATGCCAATTCGATCTGCTATCTGTTGAGCCTCTTCGATATAGTGAGTCGTCAGAATAATTGTCACGCCATCACTTCTGAGTTGTTTAACTACTTCCCACATATCTTGTCTTAACTCAACATCAACACCAGCAGTAGGTTCATCTAAAAATATGATCTTTGGTTCATGGGCTAATGCCTTGGCAATCAGTACTCTTCTTTTCATACCTCCAGAGAGTTTCAATATTGATGAATCTCTCTTATCCCATAGTGAAAGTGATTTTAAAATCTTTGTTATATACTGATCATTTTTCTTCTTACCAAATAACCCCCTACTAAAGCTGACGGTCCCTAAAACAGTTTCAAAAGTTTCCGAAGTTAACTCTTGAGGTACCAAGCCAATCATTTTTCTGGTAATTCTGAAGTCATTAATGACATCATGATTGTCAATTTTTATTTTTCCTTGATGAATATTAACTATGCCACAAATCATATTTATGAGAGTGGTTTTTCCAGCTCCATTCGGGCCCAATAATGCAAAAATTTCTCCCTTATGGATATCAAGATTGACAGATTTCAATGCATGAAAGCCATCTGGGTAAACTTTTGAGAGATCTTTAATTTCAATGATTTTTTCAGTTGAGAACATAGGTCATTCGGTCTTTTTATATTAAAGATTTGAAATGTTGATTGATTATAAAATAGTATAGTGTATTAGAAAATTATTCGGAGATTTAAATGTTTCTTAATCGATTGGCAATTATCGCTGTAACTATTTTACTCGCATTTGGCGGTCACGTAAAAATATCAAATGCCCAAGAATATGATATTAAGCTGACATTCCTTGGAACCGGTGCTCCGAGACCGTCTCCAACAAGATATGGCCCATCTATTCTTCTTGAAGCAGGAGACACAAAACTTCTAGTTGATGCTGGGCCAGGAATGAGGCAAAGAATATTTCAAGCAGGTGGATTTGAATTGCTTACTGATATCGATACCGTGTTGATAACGCATTTGCACTTTGACCATACAATAGAATTACCAAATTTATGGTTGACTGGATGGTTATTTGGTCGAAAAACAAACATGAAAGTCTATGGACCAGAAGGTACAGCTGAATTTATGAATCATTTTGAACAAGCGTTTGATTGGGACTTAAGATACCGGTATCTAACAAATGTTCATGTTGAAGGATCTGATTTAATAACAACAGATATAGAGCCAGGTGTATTTTATAATCAAAATGGCATCAAAATAACCGCGTTTGATGTTGCTCATCTCCCTATGGATCCAGACACTGAGGAATTGCTAGGTCTTGAAGGCGCAACTTTTGGCTATCGTGTTGACTATAAAGGACGATCGGTCATTTTTTCTGGAGACACCCGATCCCTTCCAGGAAGCAAAATAATAGAGATGAGTAAAGGTGTCGATGTTCTCATACATGAAACACAAATACCCTACCCGGGGGACTCTAAAGAAGCTAAGCTCGCAAATGTCAGTATGATCGTTCACTCGACGCCCGCCCAAGTTGCCCATGTATTTAGTGAGGCAAAACCAAGATTGGGCATATATTCTCATATTATACCTCCAGAAACGACTAGAGATGAACTACTGGGTATGACTGACTACGATGGAAGAATGGAAGTGGCTGAAGATCTGATGACAATCACGATTGGTGAAGAAATTATCATTGGTCAAGCTGAGATAATGGACAGTCAAACATTCTTGGAATCAGACGCTGTCGATGATTAAACATTAAAAAAGCATCTCATAATCAATAATTTCTTTATGCAGATACCTATTATTGATATAAAAAATCTCTACTCTGATGTTCCTTCTGAGACTGACAGTATTGCAGATGATTTTATCGAAGCATACTCCTCTCTTGGTTTTAGTTACATAACCAATCATGGTATTGATAATCAAATCATCTCAGATGTATTTGATGCTTCTAAAGAATTTCATTCTCTACCCCTGAGAGAGAAAAACAAAATTGCTCTTAACGAATTACATCGTGGTTATATCGCCATAGATACCTCAACTGACATAACTTCAGATTTGGCTGACGTAAAGAAGCCCAATCAAAGTGAATCATTTATGATGATGAGAGAAGCGGGACCGGATGATCCAGATGTTAAAAATGGATCTTATTTAACTGGAGCAAATGTATGGCCTAATCAACCGATGAAATTCAAAGAAAGAGTCACAAAATACGCAAATGAGATGACAAAGCTTTGTGATCGATTAACTTTAATTATTTTAAAAGCGCTCGGCATACCAAAAAGACAGTACCAAAATCTGTTTCAGAGACCAACTATCTGGTTAAGATTGCTGCATTACCCACCTCAAACTTTACCTGACAAGGATTTGTATGGATCAGCCCCTCACAGAGATTTTGGAGCTATAACCGTATTGGCTCAAGATCATGTTGGTGGGCTTCAAGTCCAATCGCCTCAGGGTGATTGGTTAGATGTTCCCGAATTACCAAATAGTTTCGTTGTGAATGTTGGAAATATGCTTCATCGGCTCACTAATGGCTTATTGATCTCAACTCCTCACAGAGTGATCAATAAATCAGGAAGTGAGAGATATTCTTGTCCATTTTTTTATGATCCAAATATTAATGCTGTGATCAAACCTCAAGGAAATGGAGTTTCTTCAAGTAATCCTGAAAAATTTGAACCAATAATATATGGTGACTATTTAAAGCATGAGCTCACATCAACTTATACTCAACATCAAAAAAGTTAATTTATACTGAAACTATGAACAACAAATCATACAAAACATGGGCAAATCGTCCTGCTTTCTTATTGGCTACTGTTGGTGGTGCTGTTGGGCTTGGAAATTTGTGGCGATTTCCTTATATTGCAGGTGAAAACGGTGGTGGTGGTTTTGTAATCGTATACCTCGCTTTTGTTTTTTTATTTGGTTTACCTGTGCTCTCTAGTGAGCTTTTAATTGGCAGAAAATGTCACAAAAGTGCTCTTAATTCTATGAGAGAACTCGTAGATTTACATAATGCAAACTCTATCTGGAAACTTATCGGATGGCTCAGTGTTCTCGGTCCTTTTGTTGGTTTTACTCTTTATGTTGTTGTTTGTGCCTGGTCAATTGATTATCTCTATCTTGCATCGATAGATGCGTTCAAAAATATAAACGGAGAATCTTCAGGCAATTTATTTAATCAACGAACTGCCAATTCAAACTTACAGATTTTATTAAGCGCTATGTTTATATCTATGACAGTTTGGGTAATTGCTCGGGGGGTTAACAAGGGAATTGCCAAAGTCTCAAAAATACTTATGCCTTTATTATTCTTTATCATAGTCATATTGGTATTGTATGGAATGATTGAAGGAGAGTTTTTGAGAGCGCTGGAATTTCTCTTTAAACCAGATTTTAGTAAATTAACTGGGCAATCAATTCTAATGGCTCTAGGACAAGCATTATTCTCTCTGGCAATAGGTACAGGACTGATTATGACATATGGTGCCTATATGCCAGATCATTACTCAATAAGACAATCGGCGATAGTGGTGTGTGTAGGAGATACAATAATTGCTTTACTTGCGGGATTGGCTATTTTTCCAATAGTTTTTGCAAATAATCTTAATCCTGGTGAGGGCCCAGGTCTTATCTTTGTTACGCTTCCAATTGCTTTTGGCAATATGCCTTGGGGTCATCTTATTGGCATATTATTTTTCATCTTATTAATTTTTGCCGCGTACACCTCAACCATGGGTATGCTGGAACCGATTGTTTCATGGTTAGAAGAGAAATATCCTGGTAAGAGAAAATTACTGAGCATGATCGCAGGTTTTTCAATTTGGGTTTGTGGTCTTGGATCCGTTTTATCTTTTAGTTCATTGGCTGATTTAAAGCCACTTGGATTCTTAAATATCGACTTAAATATTTTTGGATTAATTGACTACGCAGTCGCAAATTTACTATTGCCTATTAATGCCCTCTTAATTGCGGCATTTTCAGGCTGGGTAATCAAAAGTAACGTGGTGAAAGAACAATTTTCCTCCGAATCCAATAATTGGAGAATTTATTGGAGATTTACAAATCGATACATTGCTCCAATAGCCATTGGTGCGGTATTAATTGATCTCTTATTTGTCTGATTTCGTTAAATTAAATCAATTCTGAGGAGGCAAGGAAATCTCAAGTATTTCTAGATCATCAGAAGGGTCTTTCCATGTGTATTCTGTATTAGCCGGTATTGAAATAGAGTCACCCTGGTCTAATGTCGTTTGTTTTTCATCAATATGAATATTTATTTTCCCCCATAATACGAACAAGAACAGGACATCATAATTATGAGTAAGATTTGTCTGAAGAGATTGATCGGATTTAGTTAAAGCAACGACAGATGCCAGTCCTGCAGTTGCCTCAGATATTTTTGTATCTCTTACTTGAAAACCATCTTGTCTTATCAGCAATGGAATATTTTCTGGGCTGTTTTTTTTGTGAAGAATAAATTTTTGACCGCCAAAGTCTCTATTCGGTCTTATCTCTTTAGTGGGTAGACTCATGTCATGATCGACCAAGGTTTTGTGTTCTGCAGGAGAGCCGACCTCTATAACTTCGAAGTTATCTGAGCATTCAAGAACTTGATGCCTGATATGTGGGGGTTGAAGCACACAATCACCCTCATTCATAATAAATGCCTCTCCCTGATCCTCGTAAACCGCTTTAACCCAACCCTTATAACAATAGATCATCTGAAAAGTTATGTGATGATAATGCACATAATCTGGAACTGGGCCTCCTTTTTCTATCCTAATATTCGAGGCGATAAACCTTCCGCCCAATCGATTTGGAACAAGATCACGATATTGCATACCTGCCCTACCATCTATCCAATCTGAGCTTTCTTTAAGTTTCTTTATAACAACTTTATTGATAAGGGATGGTACTTCAATATTTTCTTCACATTCTAGTTCGTCGCTAACAAAAGAGATCTTAGATCCATTAGGTGCTACCTTTATTAGCCCTTCTTTTGCGCCTGATTCATCATTAATTAGATTTAATGAGATTGGGCCATCAACTTGGTTTTTTTCCAATCTTATTCTCAATCCATGACCACTCAGTATTGCAGTTCGAGGTGAATCAGCGGGGAATATCAATTCTATTGAAAATCCAATATCTTCAGTAAAAAAATTTAAATTCTCAGAGAAATCCACACAGTTTATTTGGATTTCTGCTATTGCATTACTCATTGATACAACCCTAAAAGATTTAAGTTTTGTTTAGTGATGCCGCTGATGATGCAATCTCATCAATCTTGACAATCTTGTTAGTTATAACGCCTGTCATCATAGAACCATTGACATTCAATGCAGTCCTTGCCATATCAATTAGAGGTTCAATAGAGATAAGGAGCGCGACCAATGCAACAGGAAATCCTATTGCCGGAAGAACAACCAATGCTGCAAAAGTCGCTCCTCCACCCACACCGGCAATACCAAATGAACTGATTGTTACAATTGCAGTTAGGGAGAAAATAAAGCTTGGATCCCATGGGTTTATGCCCATTGATGGGGCTATCATTGCCGCCAACATTGCCGGATAAATTCCAGCACATCCATTTTGACCGATAGTTGCTCCGAGTGAGGCAGAGAGGTTTGCAATAGATTGAGGTACCTCTAGTTTTTCAACTTGGGTCTCAACATTTAATGGAATTGTTGCAGCTGAGCTTCTTGAAGTGAATGCAAAAGTTAATACTGGCCAAATTGCTTTAAAATATTTATTTACATTGACTCCATTAAGACCCAATAAGAGTGCATGGACAAGGAACATCAGGATAATGGCTACGTATGATGCAAAAACAAAACTAATTAAATTGAGTATATCTTCAGCGCTTGAGCCTGCAACAACCTTCGTCATCAGAGCGAGTATTCCATATGGTGTGAGCAACATGATGATACGCACTAACTTCATGATAATTGCCTGAGCTGTATCAATAAAGTTAATAATTGGTTCTGCCTTCTCATTATTCTCTTTGGCAACCATCAGTGAAGCTATGCCAAAAAGAATCCCAAAAATTACAACTGCAATGATTGATGTGGGCCTCGCTCCAGTTAAATCTGAGAATATATTTGAAGGGATGAACCTTACGAGCATATCGGCCAAACCAAGATTAGATATCGATTCTTGGCGGTTGATTAGTGAATCTGCTCTTGAAAGTTCTCTTGCTCCCTCTGTAAGGCCGTCTAATGAAAGGCCGAATAAATTTGAAGTTCCGATACCGACCAATGCTGATATCATCGTTGTGCCTAGGAGAATTGTGACTACTGAAAATCCAACTTTCCCCAATGAGGCAACATCCCTCATTTTGACAACTGCAGCAATCATCATAGTCAGAACTAAGGGCATGATTACCATACGAAGAAGATTCACATAACTGGCCCCAATTACATTGGTCCATGTGAGTGTATTTTTAATCACTTCAACACTATCAGCATAAACATACTGAAGAAATAGACCATAAATGACACCGAGTGTCAGACCAATAAGAATCTGTTTAGATAGACTCATGCCAGATTTCATTTGTCGCGCTATAAAAAAGATCAGAACGAAAAACACAATAAGATTCAAAATTACTGAGATCATAATTTCCCCTATGATGAAATTTAACTCTTAAATATTTACAATTTATTCTAACAGGAAAATTGATCTGCTTTCTGTCAAAATACCCACTGATATTAATTGGAGAAAAAATTAATGCTGCGTGATTTCAAACTCGAAACATTCTTTTCAAAATGGGAATTTAATGTCAGGCATCACATGTGTGCATCAGACATGGAAACTATGACAATAAACCAATTATTAAGCTTTGCTACAGATGAAGACAGAGAGAAATGGGATAATTTGCCACTGAAATACATAGAAACATATGGGATGCCTGAACTAAGAACTGAAATTGCAAATACCTATGACAATATTTCTCAAAAAAATATTTTGGCTTTTGCGGGCGCCGAAGAAGGGATCTTCGCAGCCATGCATTGCATTCTCAGCAAAGATGATCATGCGATTGTTATAACTCCAAATTATCAATCTTCTGAAACGATTCCAAATTCTATCTGTGATGTAACCGGTGTCAGCCTAGATAGTGATAATAATTGGGATCTTGATGTACAAAAAATTCTAGATGCCATAAAAAGGAATACTCGTCTCATCGCCATAAATTTTCCACATAATCCTACTGGAAAAGTAATCTCAAGAGAAAAATTGGATACCCTAATAGAGATATCAAGAAAACATGATATTTATCTGTTCAGTGATGAGGTATATCGCTTAATGGAACGAAGAGAAGAAATAAGATTGCCTCAAATTGCGGATATTTATGAAAAAGGACTTTCGCTTAATGTCATGTCAAAAGCTTATGGTTTGCCAGGATTAAGAATTGGATGGATAGCTTCAAAGGATATTGAATTATTGGATAAAATGGAAAGAATGAAACATTACTTATCGATTTGCAATTCCTCGCCTAGTGAGGTTCTCTCTGTTATTGCTTTAAAATCAAGAGAAAGAATACTGGAAAGAAACAGAAAAATTATTTCAGATAATTTGAATCTGTTGTCGCCCTTTTTTGAAAAGAACAAAGACTTATTCGATTGGAAGATACCTGATGGCGGTTGTATCGGTTACCCAAAATATCTAGGCGATGAAGGAGTAGAAGCATTTTGTGAAAATTTAATTGAAAATCACAGTATTATGTTACTCCCATCAAGTGTATATCAATCCGAATTGGGGGTGACAGTTGGTGATCATTTTAGAATTGGTTATGGTCGAATCAAAATGAAGGAAGGCCTAGAAGCTCTGGAAATTGCTATGGATCAATAATTTAATCTGTATTTAGGGCATCCGTATCTTTTCAACCAAATCAACCACTTCTCTTGGTGGCCTCGAAGTTACATGGGATACCAAGAGCGCGACACAGAAATTTAAAATCATGCCAATAACCCCGATTCCCTCTGGGGAAATCCCAAAGAGCCAATTAGAAGCAATATTCTCTCCCCATGGTGAACCTAAAAACTTCAGAAATAATCCTTTAAAGTATTCGATATAACCGCAAGTAAATACCAGGCCAGCTATCATTCCGGAAATGGCACCATATTTATTGACCCTTGTTGAGAAAATTCCTAAGAATATTGCAGGAAATAGAGATGCGGCTGCCAACCCAAATGCAAAAGCAACAACTTCCGCAACCCAACCTGGAGGATCAAAACCCAGATATCCTGCAATAATTATTGCAATTGCAGCAGCAATTCTTCCTGCCATGAGTTCACTTCTTTCAGATATATTTGGAATTACTACTCCTTTAATTATGTCATGTGAAATTGATGATGATATCACCAACAATAAACCTGCTGCGGTTGATAATGCCGCAGCAATTCCACCTGCAGCAACTAAGGCGATGACCCAATTTGGCAAGCCTGCAATTTCAGGATTAGCCAGTACCATAATGTCTCTGTCAACATTTAACTCATTACCCTGCCAACCATATTCCAATGCTTGTTCAATATAATTTGGGTTTTGATCATTATAAAACTGAATTCGGCCATCGTTATTCTTATCTTGAAACTCAACCAGTCCAGTCTTTTCCCATCTCATCATCCAGTCTGGTCGATCAATATATTTAAGGTTTCCAGCTTCCGTACCAACTTCTCCGGGCTGAACAGTGTTGATTAAATTGTACCTTGCCATTGACCCAACAGCTGGAGCCGTCGTGTAGAGAATAGCAATGAACAATAAAGCATAGCCCGCCGAGGTTCTGGCGTCCTTGACTGAAGGGACAGTAAAAAATCTAACTATCACATGAGGTAATCCTGCTGTGCCAACCATGAGAGCAAGCGTAATACAGAAAATATCAATCTTACTTTTTACCCCAGTTGTGTATTGATTAAAACCAAGAGAAGTAACCAGTTCATCTAAAGTTGTAAGAAGATGACTTGTTGAGCCTTCAATTTGTCCGCCAAAAGCTAGCTGTGGTATTGGATTGTTTGTAACTTGGATAGCGATGAATATCGCGGGTACTGTATAAGCAAAAATTAAGACGCAATATTGAGCTACCTGGGTATACGTTATACCTTTCATACCGCCAAGAACGGCATAAATGAATACAACTCCCATTCCTATTAGTAAACCTATAGACACATCAACCTCTAGAAAACGAGAAAACACAATTCCAACACCCCGCATCTGTCCTGCCACGTAGGTAAACGAGACGAAAATAAGACAAATAACCGCAACAATTTTTGCCGTTTTTGAATAATAACGCTCGCCAATGAACTCAGGTACAGTAAATTTGCCGAATTTTCTAAGATACGGTGCAATAAAGAGTGCCAGAAGTACATAACCTCCTGTCCAACCCATTAAATAAACCGATGCATCGTAACCTGAAAAAGCAATCAAACCTGCCATTGATATGAATGATGCAGCACTCATCCAATCAGCAGCTGTTGCCATGCCATTTGCGAGCGGAGGAACAGATTTACCAGCAATATAGAATTCACCGGTACTGCCTGCTCGAGACATCAATGCAATTAGAATATATAAAGCGAATGTAGCGCCGACAACTATGTATGTGAGTGTTTTAAGCTCCATAACTTAGGATTCTTTCTCATTAAAATCGAATTCCTTCTCAATTTTATTCATTCGCCAAGAATAGAAGAATATTAAGGCAACAAAAAAATATATCGAACCTTGTTGAGCAAACCAAAATCCCAGTTTAAATCCACCGACTTGGATTTGATTTAGCTGATCAACCAAAATGATTCCTGTGACATATGAGAAGAAAAACCAGAAAAACATACAGATGAACAATAATCTAACGTTCCTTCTCCAGTATTCTTTCTGATCTTTCTTTTTCATTGGAATATTTTTTTACTTTGGATAAACAATAATCTACCAGAGTAAGGAATAATATTCACTCTAGAAACGGATAAGGAATTTGATATATTAGATTTTAAGATGATTGAAAAGAAATACATAGAAGTAAACAATAAAAAAATGGCCTATGTTGAGATGGGAGAAGGCGATCCAATAATTTTTCAACATGGCAATCCAACATCCTCTTATCTTTGGCGTAATATAATGCCTTACCTAAAAGATCATGGAAGATGTATCGCTGTCGATTTAATCGGCATGGGCAGTTCTGAAAAAATCAAAAACTCGAATAAAAACTCTTACCTCTACGAAGAACAGCGTGATTATTTGTTTAAAGCATGGGAAAAATTGGGTTTAACTGAAAATATAACAATGGTTCTTCATGACTGGGGCTCTGCTCTTGGTTTTGATTGGGCTTATCAGAAACCCAATACGGTAAAAAGAATTGCATACATGGAAGCTATAGTTAGACCGATTTTATGGGATGAATGGCCAGAAATGGCGCGGGATATATTTAAAGGTTTTCGATCACCATCTGGTGAGACAATGATTCTTGAGAAGAACTTATTTATTGAGGCTGTTCTCCCAAATTCGATTATTAGAAAATTAAGCGATGAAGAAATGAACACCTACCGAGAACCTTTTCTAAAACCAGGAGAGGACAGAAGAGCAACGCTAAGCTGGCCAAGAGAAATTCCCATTGATGGAGAGCCTAAAAATGTTGTTGAAATTGTCTCAAATTATTCTAAATGGATAAAAGATTCCGCCATAAAGAAATTGTTTATTAATGCAGATCCGGGTTCGATTTTAGTTGGTGAACAACGTGAATACTGTAGAACTTGGAAAAACCAAGATGAAATTACAGTAAAGGGTAAACATTTTTTGCAAGAGGATTCACCTAGTGAGATAGGTAAAGCCATCAAGAACTGGATAACAATAGACTAAAACTTTTTTATTTAGAATATTTTCCTTCCGTCCTGCATCTTCTGGAACAATACTTTACTTCATTCCATACCTTCTCCCATTTCTTTCTCCAAGTAAAAGGTTTCTTACAAACGATACAAATTTTGCTTGGCAAATGTTCTTTTTTTACACCTTTCATTTTGTCATTGTATGAATGAATTCTTCAGCTGTATTAAATATTCTTCTCTTTCTATCTGAATCGAGCTTATCGAGTGCTCTGACCATCAATGAAAGTCTGGGATTTTTAGTGAAGAAATCCTTATTATCGGAGATAAATTTCCAATATAATCCATCAACTATTTCGCACCAGTCGCCTTTCTTGAAATTTGACATTCTCATGATATAGCTTGAGCCACATATATAAGGCTTAGTTGCAAATATACCGCCATCTGAAAAGGTGCCCATTCCATAAACATTCGGAACCATGACCCAGTCTGCCGAGTCGACAAACATCTCCATAAACCATCGAAAAATTTCATCAGGATGAATTCTTGACATATTCATGATGCTTGAAATAACCATTAATCTGTTTATGTGATGTGTATATCCAAATTTTTCTGATGCCAAAATTGCGTCATCTAATGGCGCGATACCGGTAGTAGCGTCGTACCAATTGTCACTGAGTTTTCTTGAATGATTCCAGAAATTTCTCTCAATCATCTTCTCTGAATAATTTCGATAAACTCCACGAATAAATTCTCTCCAACCTATTACTTGCCGAATGAAGCCCTCTAAACTGTTTATTGGAATGTTGTTTTTTTCAGCATAGGTAAGTGACTGTTTAACTACTGAGGTTGGAGTCAATAGCCCCATATTCAATGACATGCTCAACATTGAATGTAACTGAAAATGCTCATTTTTGGTGATCGCATCCTCGTAAGGCCCAAAATCATTGAAACGTCTTTCAAGAAAGTCATTAAGCCAATCTTCAGCTTGAGCATGCGTGTATGGAAAAATGACGTCAATTTGCCCTGGGTGATGACTGAATTTTTTCTCGATAAATAGTGATATCTCTTTAAAGTCATCCCTTGGCTTAATTTTAGGAAGCGATGGAATATCATAATTTTTTGGAAGCTTCTTTCGGTTTTGTTCATCAAAACTCCATTTTCCTCCAACAGGCTTCTTACCCTCCATGAGAATATCAAGTCTCCTTCGCATACGTTTGTAATAATTTGCCTGGAGTAAAAAATCTTTCTCGTTACAAAAATCATTAAATGAATCTCGATCATCAATAAACATAGGGGTTGTTTTCTGTTCGAAATGAATTTTATGCTTGTCTAATGATTTCAAAACTTTCTTTTCAAATAATTTATCTTCTATCTCAAAAAAAACGATTTTCTTAATTCCATTTGAAGATATTGTCTTAATGAGTTTTTCGCAATAATCTGTTTCGAAATCATTAGAATAATCATAATAAATAACGTTAATCTTATTCTTCTCTAATTCATCCCTGAATGACCGCATAGCGGAAAAAAATAGTGCAATTTTTGACTTATGGTGTTTTACATCTGTGCATAAACCCAAATCCTCACACATAAAAACAGTCTCATTTTCAGCAAAATTATGAGTACTTATGGGAAAAAGCTGATTGCCAAGAACCAGTCTCAGCGTTTTATCTGAATTCATTATTGTATCTGTATTCGTTTATTCTCAAGAGTAGACATCAGGCGTTCAGTATCAATCTATCTGTAAGTTAAAATATCGGGTGACAGATAAGAAACATCATTAAATTGATCTAAGGAAAATCGCTCAGCACTAAAAGTAAATTTGGTCACTGAACAATTGTAGACACGCCAATTTAACTCTGCAGCCTTTATTTCTGGAGCATCCATAACTGTTTGAACGGATACCCCTATTGGTCCACCTGAGGTAAAAACGCCGATCAATTCACCACTTTTTGCTTGAGATTGAATATCGTCAATCGCGTTTCTTACGCCATTACTCCAGTCCTTCCATGAGATTGAAAGATTAACTTCTTTTGTATCATTATTTACCCATGACTCAAGTATGAGTTCAAATAATTTCTGGAAATAAAGATGACGTTCAGTTTCACTAGTTGAATCATTGCATTTTTTATAAAGATTAGCAGCCACATCATTGTTCTCAACAAGATATTTACCCAACGAAGTCATAATTTCCTCAGCAGGATATTCATTGAATCTATCTTCCTCGATTACCTTTGGAAATGAGATTTTCTGTGCATCATATACCTCCTCAACCATCTGTCTTGTGTGCTGTTGTCTATTGAGGGTGCCCGAGTAAATCTTATCAAAGATAAATTCATTGGATGCAAGGCTTTCTCCTAGAATTTTAGCTTGGTCTATACCATGATCAGATAATTGATCGTAGTTTTCAGATAGAAAACTTGCCTGGGCATGTCTAATTAAAAATAAACGACTCATGATAATTAAATATTAGTTAAAAAGTATTCAATGATAAATCTAGGTTTACATTAATCTTATTCTATCTTAAACAAGATTTCGGGATATACTTATTTGAGTTGGAAAAAACTTTAGGAAAATTACCATGATTATTGAAAAAATTTGGACGGCTAATGCTTATAGAAATTTTAATTACCTAATTGCATGCCCAGAGACTGGCGAAGCGCTTGCAATAGATCCAAATGATCATAAGCAATGCTTGGAAATAGCTAAGAAAAACCAATGGAATATTACAAAAATATTCAATACTCATGAGCATTGGGATCATATTGAAGGGAATGATGCTGTGGTAAGTCAAACATCAGCAAAAATCATTGCTCATCGAAATGCAAAAGATAAGATCCCAAATATAGATATCGGTGTTGATCATGGAGATATTATAAAAGTTGGAAAAACCGTTGATCTTGAGTGTCTGGATACTCCTGGACATACCATGAGTCATATTAGTTTGCTTTCTCGCTCAGAGACGCCCGCACTTTTCAGTGGGGATGCTCTATTTAATGCCGGCGCTGGAAATTGTCATTTCGGTGGTGATCCACATGCTTTATTCAAAACTTTTTCAACGCAATTTACAAATCTCCCTCTTAAGACAGAAATTTATCCAGGACATGATTACTTCATTAACAATCTAAAATTTACAATAGATCGGGAACCTAATAATGAATCCGCTAAAAATATGCTTGAAAAACATCAACACGACGATCCGATAGAAATCGCGACCACTATCGAAGATGAAATGAAATTTAATGTTTTTTTCCGGCTACAAAACCATGAAATCATTGATAGACTAAGAGTTTCTTTTCCTGATCTGGATCCCAATCCATCTCCGGAAACTGTCTTTTTAAAACTCAGAGAACTCAGGAACGATTGGTAAGTGACTGCATTATATTAAATTATTATTATGGATGGCCCTTAAAAAGTTTTCAGTTTCTCTTGTCGGCTTGATGGATTGATGCGATACCAGCCACAGAAAGTTGATTGCTTCAAAGAGTCTTTTTTGCTCCTGATAACCCTCTCCTGTATGACTATTCGAGCCGGCAATGTACTCATCCAAAAGAAATGACTCTTCTTCTTTTCTAAGATTATTGCATACTGAAATTGAAGCTATTTCAAACATGGGATCGTTATCATAGGCATATTCCCAATCCAGTAAATAAAGACTGTTGTTCTGGATGATGTTCGCAGCATGGATATCATTATGACAGAAGCATTTGTTTTCTGATGTTTGAGTTTTCTTTATTACATCGAGACATTTTTTTGAAAAATTATAATATTCTGAATCATTGGTAATATTGGATAAATAATTATGAGCAACCTCTGATGGATTCAGAGTAAAACCTGAGAGAGGAAGAGAATGTAATTTAAGTAATAGCTCAACCAAAGAAATAATTTTCTTTGGGTTTTGAAAATCATCCTTAGTCCATTGAGATCCTTGAATTGATTGAGTCAACAAGGTGCCGTTTTCATAATCCTCAAATAAAATTTGAGGAGCAAATCCAGCATCAGCAGCAATTTTTTGTATCCTCACCTCTCTCTCTCGGTCCACACCAAGGTGCTTCGCACTGGGACCATCCAATCGAAGAAAATACTCTCTCTTATCGCTTAATAATTTATAAGCACGGTTATTACTCTCAGAAATTAACTCTACTGAAGTGATTTTTCTTATCAACGATTTTGGTATGAGGTCAATCGCATCATCGAGCGTAATCATGTTGAGACTCCTTATAACTCAGACGCCAAGAATAAATACCGAAGGGAATCATCACCACGTAGAGTAAAAAAAGCAGTGAGGTTGATGACAAACCACGTTCCCAGTAGATTGCTATGGATACAATGTCAATTATCAACCAATACCACCAATTTTCGAGTACTTTTTTTGCAACGAGAAATGTTGCCCAAATTGAAAAAAATGTTGTCAGAGAATCAATATATGGAAAAGCTGCATCGGTATGTCTATTAAGAAAATAACCACTTGCAATTGAAAGTATGGATATCAGAAAAATTGACCTTAAGTGCACCCTTAAATCCCAAGATATGACTCCTAGTGATGAATTTTTATTAGAAGATCTCCATGACAACCAGCCATATATAGCCATACAAAAATAAAAAATATTCAGTATCGACTCCATGTACAGTTTCACATTGAAAAAAAGAGCAACATAAATTAGTGAACTGGATGCAGCACAAAGCCAACAGAGAATATTTTGACGAATTGCCAGATATAAATAGGCGATTGCCAAAAATACAGCGAGATTTTCCATGTAATTATTGAATAAAAATTATTTCGAAGGATTGTTGAGTACTTTAATCGCAAAAACTGCTTTTGATGATTCAAGAAAAGTTTTCTTGATCTCTTTTTGTATTATTCTCATAACAATTTCATACTCTCCTCTCACTTGCGTACTCATTGGGTTCGTAACCACCTCAATCGACTCATTTTCTTGCAATCTTTTTATAAAATCCTTAATAGGCGGAATAAAATTATTGTCTAGGGGGTAAAGACTGATATCAACGGCTATATTCATTTAATTAAACCTCATTTCGTATTTTAGTCCAATTTGCCTTGGGTCACCTTTTCTTGTGTAGAGTTTGCTGGGAAAGTCAGGCGGTTCGTTTCCAAAGAAAAACCCTCTCACTGAATAATCTTCATTCAATAAATTATTGAGAAACAATTTGACTGACCAATTATCTTTTTCAAGGCCAAAGTGCATATTGATTATTTCAAATTTTTGTGACTTTTGATTATGACTTACATCAAAATAAAACTCATCTTTTGCTGAAATCGATAGCATCGCAAAAAATCCATTGGGTTGCCTGTAATCAATTCCTGTATTTATTGTGTATCTTGGAGCATGCGCCACATCTCTATTGATTAATGTTGGTTGATCTCGATATTGATTAAATTGTGCATTGAGGATTCCAAGATTTACATAAAACTGAATTGTTTCATTCTGTATCCATCTCAAATTGGATTCAAATCCCATCGATTTCCCATTTGCCGCATTATCTGTATAAAATACAAAAGATGCTGGATCATTGGGGATGAGTTGTTTAGAAACCCTTACTTGTTGGTTTTTTCTTCTGTTATAGAAAATAGCTGCGTTAAGTTGCAATCTTCCGTCTTTGAATATTGACTTTAACCCTGTTTCAACACCTAACATTAATTCTTTGTCGAAGGATCTTTTTTCTTCTGGAGCTATACCCAAATTAAATCCACCCGCCTTGTAACTTTGATTAAAATTTATATAACCATTTATATTTTCTGAAAAGCCTTTAGAAAAAGCGAGTTCACCGCCAAACATTGTTTCACTTGGCGACATAGATAACGAATCTGAATCAGAATAATCTGTATCTCGATTTTCTAATCTCAATCCTAATGAAATTTCAGTATTGCGCCCTATACCGGAATTAAAATTCCCATAAATTGAGCTACTTAGCGATTCATAATTGCTATCAAATTCAGCATTCAAAGAGTCCGAGTAAACATATATAGGATCATTGTAATCACCGGTATTAATAACATTAATGTCCTCATTTAATTTCAAAAAATAACTGCCAATTATCCATTCAGGTGATCCAGAAAAATTACTTTTATCGGATGATAAAAACCGTATTTCCTGTGACATCGTTTTTCTATTTCTTTTAGTTTGAGAAAAGTAATCGTATGTAAATGGGAGCCATGATGCTTGATTACCCCAATCTGCGTCATAAGAAAATGTTATTTTAGAATTTGCAATTGAGGTAATTGCTTGTAACTCGTATAAGTCGTTTCCTGAATATATTGCTTTTAGGGAACTACCAACACTTTTTTGTGCGTCCTTTCCAGGATTATCAGAAAGCATATTTAAAGAATTATCTATAGAAAACGCATCGTAACCATTGTCTAAATCTACAAACATATTCGATGAAGTAATAAACAAATTTTCTGATAGTTTCCAATTCAATTTATATCTGATGGAAGTCTCTTTTCTTTGATTAGTGTCTTTTCGATTCAATGCCCGATTTGCTCTAAATCCATTACTCTTATGGTGATGAATACTCATTCTGTATTTTATATTCTCAGAATTTGTTAATTCACCTCCAAGGGCAATACCAGCTGCAATCTCATCATCACCGGCTATTCGAACTTGAATTTTACTTGGTTTCTCACTGCTTGGATCAACACTTTTCATATATATGAGACCACCAAGTGCATTGGCACCATACCTTGAGCTTTGAGGTCCTCTTAAGATTTCTATTTGATCTATATCAAACAATGTAGCAACTGAGCCAATTCCACTAAAATCTATATCATCTACTAAAAAGCCAATGGAGGGATTTGGCGCACCTTCATACTGCTCCAATTCACCTACACCTCTTATTTGAAAATAACGAGCACGATTTCCATCTCCAGACCAATTTAGATTGGGTATGGATAAAATCAGTTCTTCAAAATGTTGATTAGATGAATTTTCTATATATTCTGAATCTAAAAGACTGATACTTGATGGAACGTATCTTACATGTCTCTCTGAAAAATCAGCAGTTACAATGATTTCATCAATCGTGTCTTGAGAGAAGATTTTGAAATTGAATAAAATTAAAAATAGAAAACTAATCGTCCTAGATGATGATAGAAAATGTTTGAACATGGTTATCTCCTTCCTACGCCAGAACTATCTGGATCAGGTTCTAAGGGTTTCCATTTGAACATTTAAGGCTAAACGCTCTGAATCTCAGGTCAAAGACCACCCCTGGTAAAGCAAAATTATACACTAAGAAAATTAAATAAAAAGAATATTAAGGCTCTAGACGTTTAATAAGACTTGAGGTATCGAATCGTTTTCCACCAATCTTTTCTATGTCTTTATAAAATTCATTTATTAGCTTAGTTACCTCTAGATTGGCATTCACTCTTTTAGCTTCGTCAATTGCAATTTCTAAATCTTTTCGCATCCATTCAACAGCAAAACCAAAGTCAAACTCGTCATCAATCATCGTTTGCCACCTGTTTTCCATCTGCCATGATTGAGCTGCACCTTTCGAAATTGCCCCCATAACAGCCGATATATCGAGATTTTCGCGTTTAGCAAAATGCAAAGCTTCTGATAATCCCTGTATTAAACTTGCGATACATATCTGATTGACCATTTTTGCCTTCTGCCCTGAACCTGCTTCACCAATTAGTGTGCAAGCTTTCGCATAGCAATCCATTATGGGCAATGCTTTATCGAAAACCTCTCTATCACCACCAACCATTATGGTTAACTGACCAGATTCAGCTCCAGCTTGACCGCCTGACAATGGAGCATCCAGGAAGTTGATATCATGTTTTCTTGCTTCGTCATAAATCTCAACAGCAAGTCTTGCCGAAGCAGTTGTATGATCAACGATAATTGCACTTTTTTCTAAGCCATGAATTGCTCCTTCTTCATGAAGGATTACCTCTCTGACATCATCATCATTACCGACACAAATAAAGGCAATTTCTGCACTCTTTGCCGCCTCTTTGGGTGAAACTGCTAGATTGCCATGATACTCAGTGCACCATTTTTCTGCTTTACTTGTCGTGCGATTAAAAACTGTCACATCATGACCGGCCTTTGAAAGAAAACCTGCCATTGGATAACCCATCACACCCAAACCTATAAATGACAGCTTCATTGATGCACCTCAATTGAACTTGTTATATTATTCACCTTTAAATACCGGTTCTCTTTTCTCGATAAACGCGTCAACACCCTCCTTAAAATCATGAGAACTCTGAAGTGATTGCTGAACTTGGGATTCAAGTTTGTATGTTTCATCCCATGATTTACTCTCGGCAAAGCGCATAATTTTTTTTGTCCCTTTCAGTGATAGCGGCGCCTTTTTTGCAATGCTCTTTGCCCAAGATAAAGTCTGTTCCTTTAATTTATCGAATGGGACAGACTTATTTACAATGCCATTTTTTACACAAAAGTCAGCGTCCAATCTCTGACCTTCTATGGATACTTGAAAAGCACGTTTATATCCTAAATGATTTACAAGCGTCCAATTTAAGCCTCCGTCTGGAACAAGTGATATTGCGGTAAATGGAGACAATAAAAATGCGTCGTCTGCCATAATAACGAGATCGCAGGTTAATGCTATTGATAATCCTATACCTGCTGCTGAGCCATGAATGGAGGCAATTACAGGTTTACTTGAATTAATAATGATTTCAAATATTGGTCTGTATTCATTGATCAAGACATCCTCAATAGTTTTATCTAGATCGCTTTTATCTTTTAGATCAGCACCCGCAGAAAAATTTCTTCCATTACCATTGAGAACAATTATTTTGATATTTTTGTCCTGAGAAGCTTTTTCAAATGCGAATAAGAGATCTGAACGTAGACCTTCATTGATTGAGTTCATTGCGTCAGGACGATCAATTGAAATTACTGCAATAGAATCCTCCTGCTGGTATTGAATTGTTTTTAAATGTTTCATCTTATATTTACTTCTTAAATTTTATTTAAAATTAACTTATAACTCTGAATCTGAAAAATCTGGCTCACTTCTATTGATAGAAGACTTCACTGCCTCCATGTGATTCGGACTCGACATTACCTTTTTTTGTAACTCAGCCTCCATTGATAAAGAAATCTTATCGTTACTGCCCCAAGTAGCATAAAATAATTTCTTGATAGATCTGATTGCATCCGGTGACTTTTGGCAAATAATGTTTGCTAATTCTCTTGCTTGAGAGAGAGGGTCACTCTTAACTTCAGTTATTAATCCAAGCTTGAATGCCGTTTTAGCATCAAGAATATCTCCTGTCATTGTGATCTCAAATGCTTTATCTATGTTAATTAGATTGGGTATTGAGGTAGTAAGAGCCATATCAGGTATTATTCCCCATTTTATCTCCATGATTGAAATTGCTGAATTTTTATCTGCATATCTGATATCCGCTCCAAGTGCAATCTGTAACCCTCCCCCATAAACTGCTCCGTGAAGAGCCGCAATAACAGGAACAGGTATCTCACGCCATACATATGCTGCACTTTGATAATAATTAGCTAATGAATCATCTCTGGGTTCCATTTTATTTAGAAAATCATCACTGGAACTTTCGCCTGAAAAGATTGATAAATCAATTCCGGCGCAAAAACTTTTTCCAGCTCCATACAAAATAACTGCGCGAATGGATCTGTCCTTAGCTAACTTTTCCCCTACATCAATCAGTGACTCAAACATCGCATGATCAAGTGCATTGTGTTTTTCAGGTCGATTGAGTTTAACTTCCGCCACACCCGAGTTTATGTCTAATTCTATTCTTTTTGTCATTCTAAATACCAATCATCCAGTTTTGATTATTTTTAACGTCCTGACTTGAGGACATAACCCCATCCGATTTCAGCCAAGGGCTCAATTGCTTTAATTAAACTTTTAGCCTTAGCATTAGATGCAGTTCCATCGCGAATTCTTCCTGCAATCCCCTGAAGTATCGCAGCGAGTCGAAAAAAATTATAAGCAGAGTAAAACTCCCTGTCTTCTAGGCCACGCGATACCCCTCTTCTTTCACAGTAACTATCAATATATTCCTCCTCCGATGGAATTCCAAGTTCCTTAATATTCTGTCCAAATAATCCTCCTGAACCTATTCCAATGTCTGGCATCTGCCAAGAGAGAAGATTGTAGGTAAAATCTCCAAGTGGATGTCCAATTGTAGATAACTCCCAATCCAAGATTCCGATAATTTTTGGCTCAGTAGGATGCACAATGACATTATCCAAACGATAATCGCCATGTACGATTGATGATTCATCATTATCTGGGATGTTTTGAGGTAACCACTCTATCAATTTATCCATCTCTTTTATTTTTTTCGTTTCTGAATATCGATATTGTTTTGACCACCTTGATATTTGACGCGCAAAATAATTACCAGGCACTCCAAAATCAGATAATCCAAGACTTTCATAGTCAAGATTATGCAAAACTGCCAGATTTTTGTTCAAATCATCATATATCTCAGAACGCTCCTTTATAGTGCAGTCAGGCATATCAGCATCCCAAAAGATACGACCTTGTAAGAATTCCATTACATAAAAGATAGTGCCAATTACAGATTCATCCGTACACAAGATGTGTGTTTCTGGAACGGGGAAATGAACCTTTTTTAAAGCTTTTATAATTTTATATTCTCTATCTACCGCATGTGCAGATTTAAGGAGGTTTCC
>Ga0207993_1000223_pt1 | contig 23000 bp, 26 predicted proteins | sample ETN01SmetaG_2_FD_185791 | JGI IMG/M metagenome (GOLD analysis project Ga0207993, IMG submission 185791) | Marine microbial and viral communities from oxygen minimum zone, Eastern Pacific Ocean - ETNP2014F12-01SV265 (SPAdes) (version 2) | ecosystem: Environmental > Aquatic > Marine > Oceanic ...
GTTGTTGACCTGTTGTTCCAACAGGCATTTTTAAACGACCTGTAGAGTTAGATATAAATTCTGTTGCTTGAATTGGACCTGTGAAATTTTGTTGAGTAGCCTCTGACAACGAAGCCATCCCCAAGTTAGTGCCTAAAGTACCAAGCGTGATCCAAGCGTTATTAGAACCATTCCTAACCTTTAATAAATTATTAGTCGTATCCGCCCACAACATATGAGCAGATGTTTGCGTTGGCCCATTACCATCCGCATTTAAGGATTTAACATCTTCTAAAATTTTATTTAATTCAGTTCTAAAATTCAGCCCAGTTTGATTGTTGAGACTGTAATCACCATTTCTTAAAATTGACATTAGCTTGTTTGTTTACCGTAGCCAGTTGCACCCCAAACGAATGATCGTGAGAGCATTGCACTGCTACCTGTGTTCCTAAATGTTACTTCAAAACCAGTTCTTGTAATGTTATTGACGCTTAAATAATCACCTTCTTGAGCTGTTGACTCACTTGGCGTGACATATACGGCTGGCGGTTCATAAAAGGCATTAGAAAACAAAACCTTATATATATCAGCCCCAGAAGTAACAGGTGTTGTAATGGTTTCAATCCTTGACTGTAATTCAATTATTGCCCCTAAGTCTGTTACGGCAATATTCTGAGCAGTATCCGCAGATGTAAGTTCTAAATAAAATTCTATGCCTCTAGCTCTTACTAAAACATTAGAAAACTCTTGCCAATCTCCCCACGTAGGTGATGAAGTTGGGTCGTCATTAGTAGTTCTTAAAAATAAAGTTGCATTACACTTGTCAGAGATTACTGCCCCTACATCATCTATATCACCCCAACTGTCGATCCAGTCAGTTCGATCATCCCATAGGGTTTCATTACCAAAAGAATAAGTATCTAAAATGCTTTGAATATTGACGCTATAAACATTACCTAAATCAACAGGTGCATAAAATTTATAAGTTCCGCTTGAAGCAGTAGCCCCATTCGTAACCGTTAAAAGCAAAGCATCTTTACCTGAGTTGAAATGACTCTCCCAAACTGTGTCAACTTTTGTGCCATTAAATCCTCCTATAATATTTGTACCTGGGGGATCCTGCGTTTCATCGACCCTTACTACCCTGAGACGATCAGTAGGCTCTGGTCTAATAACAACAACTCGAACACTATCCCACGCTGAATCTGTTGATCCAGGGCTGCCAGATATTCTGCCTCCATCATCTACAAATTTAAGTAAATATGTTCCTGTTAACAAAGGAACTATGTATTGAGTTGAACTACCAGGAACGCCCTGTTCAATTTTCTTATTTGTTACTGGATCCAATCTAGGTTTGAAAATAGAAACCGCATCACCCCATTTCGCACCTGATGTTTTATTTGATCGTCTGATAAAAACTTGACCTCCTAAAATCACATCAAGTTCTGAACTTCTATCCCATTGAAGGATTGCACTTGATTCATTAATAGGAATTAAATTTAAACCAGCAACTTGACTTGGAACTGCTGTCTTCCCTACTGCATTTACTGTTAAATTTGCAGGGTCAACACTTCTTAAGCCTGACGCGCTAACACTATAAATTTCTATTTCATAAGTACCAACAACGACATCTAATATTTCTAATTGTTTTGATTTTTCTACGAGTCTTGATTCCCAGTTTCCATTCTCAAATCTAAATCTTACATATGCATTATCAGTCGTATTTGTCCAACTAACAATAATTTTAACCCTTGCAATTCCTAAGTTGTCATATATCAATTCTTCCGCATGTGTTCCAGTAGGAGCATCAGGCGCAACATTCAAATCAGTAATATCTCTTGGTAATAAAGTTCCAATATTTTCAATGTAGTTATAAGAAGTAGAATTATATGTCAAACAAGTAACCGCATAATTCGTTTCATCTTGTTCTTCTATTGCAACAATTCGCCAAGTCGAAGGCAATATATTTGATGTTTCATAAAGCCATATTGAATTAGACTCAGGGGCGGATGAAAAAGGTGTTGAAGAGTTAATGCTAATAACATTCCCTGAAATACTACTGACCGCACGTTTTTCCGGAAGATTATTTGGAAGCATTACCGAAATATGTGGTGAATTACTAGTCGTTAAACCTGTCGCATCATCAACGGTAATTGCGGTAGTTGTTGCACTTGCAATACGTCCCGACCTTCTACTTCCTGATTTAACATCATCAGCAATTTCTATTACTTGACCAACACGCAATGAGAGACCTGCTGTAAGTGAAGTTACAAAAGAACAAGTCTCCGAGTTGTTTTCCATATAGATCAACCATTGCCCAATTCGATTGGCTTGACCCCTGCTAGTACAGGCGAAGGCATCCACATTTTTAACAATCGCACCATTACGATTTATATATGTTTGATCTTTAACTTCTTCAAATTGATAATCTCTTAATTCATTATCAAAGTATTTAACAACTGCGACATTAGTTCGTGTTTTTTGACTACTAGAAGCATAAGTAAAACCCGGCTCTAATACATTACTATTACTAAATAAATATGTTGCATCTTGTGGCGCATCCTGAGCAATCATCACACTCGTAGCCCAGAAAGCTTGCGCCCTAAATATTGAACATAATTGATTAATAATCGTATAAGCTTCTTGCGCCGCTTGTATATTTACGTTGCAAGAAAAACGAGGTTCAAATCCTCCAAAGCCATCAGATATACCATGTTTACCATTAGGCCCGTAATCATTATTTGAATTACTAGGTCTGGTATTATTTGCATTGGCATACTGAGAAGCAGCATAAAAAGAATAAATATCTAAATCATTAGCGTCTAAACCTAAACCATATCTATCGTTAGTTAATAAATCCCATAAGCACCAAACAGGGCATGATGTTGTGTATTTAACAGGTGTTGACAACTGATCTGTAAGTTGTCCATTAAAAAGACCACTAAAAATCAAAGCACCATTGCTTGAATCAACAGTTGCATTTTGAGGAATTGCGACCTTAACACCACGTACTAAATAACTTCTATTGGGGATATTATTTAAGTGTTCTGCGCTTATCCTTAGCCCAATAAGTGCGCTGTTATCATATGGTCTATTATCATAAATTATTTCTGTGTATGTAGTCCAAATACAATCATCCCATACTCTCTGATTTGTATTTCGTCTATTAGCTGAAATTCTTGTTAGTTTAATATTTACAGGAAACGGACCATCTAATCTAATTAAATAATCTCTTTGATACAAATCGCCTGTTCTACCTGTTATTTTTCCATCATCACCAGAGACTTTAGTTTGCCAACCTTGCCCTGAATATTGAATCTCAATTTTTAATTCAATTTCAGCTCCAATAATATCGCCTTTATCAGTTGCCTCTTGCAGTTGAGGAACAGCAATCGTAAGTTTTACCGCATCAATACTAGAATTTGACAGTTGTTTAATATTTGGTGTGCCTTGCTGAATTGCTGAGTAATTAGTGGGTGTTGTTATTGATGTATTTGCAGTTACACCTATTACAGGCTGACTGCCACCTGTTTCGCTGTGTGGATATTGGCCTGTTCTTTCTTCTACTAAAACGTCTTTAAAATTTTTTGCAGTTCCGTTTGCATTTTCTAAAGGTGTGTTATTAAAAAATACTGACTTCTCACCATCAACAAGACCCCCCGTTTCACCCTCACCAATTAAATCAAGAATTCGTACATATTGCGTCGAGTCAAGATTATCTTTTGCAGTTGTAGGACTCATGTTGTCACCTCAACCGCAACGGTATCAATTGCCGCTGAAATAACTATGGATCCAACGAGTATTTCCCAACCATATTGAATTGGTATGGCGACCCCTTGATGGTGTGTTTGCTGGATGCCATTAAAACTAAAACTATTTTTTGGGTCAAGTTCAGCTTTTGGAATCTCTGGAATAGGCGTTAATAATTCATAAACACCTGATAAAACCAAATTAGCTCCGACAGCGGCAGCCGTACCAGCCCAAGCCGCCGCTCCAGCAAAAGCCTTTCCAGTGCCTAATGCTGCCAAAGATGCGCCGCCAGTAGTAAAAGCCATAGTAATTAAAGCCGCACCGATGAAAATCTTCATCCATTTGCCTTTAGCTCCACCAACAACAGGAACAATTGAAATGTCGCTTTGTCCCGTTGGATAGTGCAACTCATCTTTATCTATATCCCAATCCCCTGCCGATACTTTGTAATACTGATTAGACATATGTTTTTCAATACCTTCAAAATTTACACATAAGAAACGTATTGCTTGCGCTGCGTTTGATACGTCTGCTTCAAGAACACGTTCTCCACAAAACTTTGCCAATTCGCCATATAGTTTTATTTTACGCAAACTCATATCGATACCTTGTTCTCATACATCTTAATAGAAATTCGCTTAATAAATCACGACTTGATAAACGACTCTGTAAATGATGTAAAACCAATTGATCTCCTAGATACAAACCAATATGATTTAGTCCAGGTGAACCAATGCTAAATAATAATAAATCATTTTTCTGTAGCCCTTCCTCTGGTTTTAATTCTCTAAATCCTGTTGGTATTAAACAACGTTCAAACATTGGATCCAAATCAAAAGCATCTGAACTTGTTGGTCTATCCCAGTCTCTTAAATTAATCCCTAAATGTTCTTTGTAATAATCACGGCACAATGACCAACAATCATTAACACCCCACACCCATTGACGACCAATTAACGGGGCTTTATATCCGCAAGGGTCATATTTAACCCATTCTTCAGAGTCAGGATTTACGACATACCACGGTAATTTAGTATTTTCACAAGCCACTTTATCCGCCATTGATAGCTCTGGGGATGTTGTCGGGTGGCTATGAATCACTGAGATGATTTCGCCTTTATCCTCGGCCCTTGCCCAATCTTTAGGATCAATAATAAAAATATCCTCTGGATCTTCCGCAATATTTTTACAAGCGAAATAAGTCTCCTTACCTTTAACAACAACTAATAAACCGCATGATTCACAAGGGAATTTTTCTTTTGCATGTTCTAACGCTTTAGTTTTCCACGTCATCTATAAAACGAACCAATACCAGGAAACTCATTTGATAAGACTTGCCGTTTTGGTAGCCTCACCATTGCATCAATGGAATTTGCTAATTCAAATTCAACGAAATCTCTGTTTTCAGAAGATTTACGATCAATTACATATACTTGTGAATTAAAAATTGCCGTTGGGTCTGGACTGTATGGTGATATTCCACCTGTGAAATTTGAAGGATCTAAATACCTTAGTAAGGTTCGATCTCGTTTAACGATTGCCCCCTCTAACCCCATTGACAAAGTAGAAAGAATTGTTGTTACTGTTCCAGCTAAATTACTAATTCTCAATGTTGGCCTTGCGCTTTGCTTTCCATTTTGCTCAAATCCATCGGCTTCTATCGGTAAAGCTGTATAAGTATTATTTCCAAACTCAATACTTGCATTATTTTGATTTCTACCTGCATGAAAACGATGAACAGTCGATGAACCATGAATAGAAGGAACTAGCTCTAAAGTAAAAAGTTCAATAATTGCTGATGGGTTAGTCCCTTGTAATTCTGTTATATAGGTCATGCTTCAAAGACTTCTTCAAAAGTTGCAGTAATAGTTGCAAGACCAGCAAAATTAATCTGCTTGCTCCAGTCCCGACAAACATATTTTCCATTTGATTCGTTTGGTGGGGTCCAAGTAAAGTAATCAGCGTCGGCGGCTCTTGCGTCTAGAAATTGTTCAATAATGTTTGATTCTGTTTGGGTTATATTTTCCCAAGTTGGATTCCATGTTTTAGGGTTATTATTCATCCCAAAAGTTAAACGTTGCTCGGCTGAGCCATCCATAAATTTAACAACACGAATTTTAGGTTTGGATGATTTGCTGATTCCATAACTAGGAGCAGGAACAGTAGAAGGAAAAGGTTGAGCCATAATTAAGAAGTGCTAAGGATGCCCCCCGGACGTTTTTGTTTTACTAATTCTGCTGTAACAGCTTGAGATATTGCACGACCTAACTCATTAGCTTTTGTTTCATCCCCTTCAACTTGTTTTTGTCCTTTTGCATCAACTGAAATATTTACAATCGTGTTACCTCCACCTCCTACAACTTCAACGCCTAACCGCCCTCCTTCTCCACGTTTTAAAGGCATTATTGCTTCTGGGCCTGCTTCGCCCATCAGACCAGTTCCTTTTGAAAACGGGAAAATAGTAGGTTTGTTTACGATGCCACCTCTTGCAAATTTTTTTATTCCATTTTGTGCGTAAACATTTCCATTAGCGTTCTTAAGAACACCATCAAGCCAATTTCCAAAAGGAGCCATTATTGTCTTTCTAATAAATATCCTTGTAATATCATTTAAAATTGAACGAGCAAGATCTTTAAAAGCAAGCTTGCCTGTCATAACGAAGTTGACAAGAGCATCCTCCATCCCTTTTAAAGCTTTATTCATTGAATCTTTTACTTGTGTCCCTACGTCAGCAGCTTTCTTAGCATAATCAGATAAGGCTTCTTTCATTCCAGCGACAACAGACTTTGTTTTTCCTGGTTCATTTTCTAATCCAGTTGCCTTCCCTGATCCCTTCCCTGATCCCTTCCCTCCAAGAATATTGGTTTTATCCATTGTGGCTGCCGCAATTTTATTTGTCCCTGCATGAATAACATTTCCTTCACTATCTTTTACTGCTGGAATTTCAATTGTCGCCCCATCCCCAGTAAAGAACTTCCTGATTGCGGCTGGGAGAGCGTTCCAGACCCCTAAAATGTGATTTCTAATAACTAAACTAATTTCAACAATCCAATCTCTAATCCCTTGAAAGTTCGTTATTAATGCGGCTGTTGCCCCTACTGCTAAAGCAATCCAACCTAGTGGGTTCGTTAGGTTAAAAGCTATCATCGCCGCCTTTGCTAAACCTAATGCCTTTGTAAGTCCTCCAAATAATGTTGCAACTTTTCCCACAATCATCATTGCAATCATATTCCCTTTAACTAAAACGATTGCAGTTTTTAATAACCCTGCTGCTAAACCAGCCGCCGCCATTGCACCCGCAAATTTTTTAACTGGACCCGGAAGTTTTTGAGATGCTGCAATAAGAGCATTTAAACTTTTAGCTAGAGGGTTTAATACAACCATAAAAGCCCCCCCGATTTGATTAGTAACCACTTGAAAGTTTCCTCCCAATACTTTCATCTCCCTTCCAAAACTTGCCATCGCAGCATGAGTCTCTGCTGTTGAACCTCCACTTTCTCTAATGGTTTCAAACATATTTTTAATTGACTCTTCACTCTGGTTTGTCATTGCCAAGAATTTTCTTCCTGCTTCCTTTCCAAATAATGCTTCCGTTAATTCTGTTTTTTGAGCATCATTAAATCCTGCCATATTTTTTTTCAGACTTAAAATTATTTGATCCATTGGTTTTAATTTTCCACTTGAATCCGTAACTTCAGATCCAATTTTCTTCATAGCTTTACCCATTCTTTCACTACCTCTGGACAACCCAAAAAGTTCACCCTTAGATGCCCCTGCGGCCTTTTGAAGGTTGCCTAAAGCCACAGAAAGGCCAGTTCCAGCCATTGACCCTCTAATTCCTGATTGGGCCATTAAGGAGATAGAAGCAGCCAAGTCATTAACGGTTACTCCATAGGTTTTGGCTGCTGGAGCAGAATATTTTAACGCTTCACCTAAATCGCTGACACTTTGGTTTGAACTGTTTGCTGCTGTAACTAAAACATCAGTTAATGCCCCCGTTTTTTCTGCTTCCAATCCAAAGGCATTTAAGTTGTCTGACACAACAGAACCCATCTCTGCAAACCCGACACCCGTAGCTTCTGCACCTCGAACAATACCTGTTAAAGAATTAGTTATCTTATCTGCACTAAAACCAGCACGAGAAAGAACGGTAGCAAGTTCAGCCACCTCTTGAGGTGTTCCAGCAGCGACAGAAGCAGTTGATTCGACGGCTGTTTTTATTTGTCCGAAATTTGCACCCTTACCTTCAATAGCAGCAGCCTTTCTAAGTTCTTCGTCATAAGAACTAGCTGTTGAGATTGTTCCTTTAATTGCTCTTCCAAATCCAATCCCAGCTACAAGAGTTGCTATTTTTGATCCTGTTTTAGAAGCTTGACCGTCTAAACCTTTTAACTTTCCTTTCAACCGATCTATTTCATTTCCTAAACGTTTGTAAGCCTTGCTTCCAATTTCAGTTCTACTCCTTAAATTTTGAAGAGCTGAGATATGTTGTTTTAATCCTCTTGTTGTATTTCCTGCGGCCCTTGCCATTCTATTAATTTCAATATTCATTTTGCCGAGTTGAGTCTTCGACATTTTTGAAGAAGTCTCTAATCCCCTTAGCTGTTTTTTGAACTGAGTTACAGTTCTTCCACCCTCAACTTTTGCTTTAAGCTTAAAAGTTGTATCAAGATTCATTGTCATAGCTATTTCTTATTGTCTTTGTTGAGGATTTCTAAAGCCTTCATTTCCATAATTTGAAAATCTTCAAAAATGGCTTTTGGGTCTTTTACTTTATACATTCTAAACACCCATTCGATTACGGCATAATCTAAACCAATAACTCCTCCCATTGTTGTTCTCCATTGAGTCATTACTCTTGAAAACAACAAAACACTCTCCCAATTTTCCTCATAAACTTCAAAATCTTTTTCTGGCTCTGGCTCTGGGAAATTTTTTACACCCAAAGCCAACGCATCTTTATAGGAATCATCTACTACTCTGGAGCCTCCCAATAAATGTTCTACGGCCCCTGTCAGTTTTTTACTTTGCTTCCTTGAACACCTTTAAAAAAGGCAATTAATATTGCAGCACTTAACATAGGCATTTCTAAAAGTGTTTCTAAATTTTTTTTATTAAAAGGAACTTCTACTTCATTACCATCCTTATCTAATTCAGTTATTTGTGACCAGCCAGCTAAGACTTCTTTGACAACCTCTGTATCTTCAATTTCATTCCTCTCTCCTAATTTGCCAATTTTTACCAAATAAGATTGAGGCATTCTTTTAAATTTTGCAATAAACTCTACTGTTTTATACTCACCATCTTCAGGATATTCATATTCAACGGGCCAAGTATATGTTTTTGATTTGCTTAAATTTAAAGCCATGCGAAATAAATACTATGTAACGCACAGCATAATCAATAATCTATGTATATACAATACTTACTTCATCGTTACCACTACTAGGAACGGCTGTGTAAGGAATTTCAAGCATTACGACACCATCATTGTCCCCATAAGTAACAGCACCTAAGTCAGATTGAGGGCAGCTAACTTGAACTTTGTTTCCTGCTGTCGTTCCATGTAGGAAAGTATTTGTTCCAGTTGCAGATCCAGTCGCCGCAGTAAAGAAGTTCTTGGTTGCTAATGTTGGTGCTTCTATACTTAAGCTTCCTGAAGGAGCCCTATCTAACAATTCAACAGTTTTTGTTCCTCCTACTAACTCACGATAAACAACTTCATTATTCATATCTAAAGACCAAGACTGTAAAACCCCAGAATGTCCATGAATTTGAAATCCTGATGTATTTCCTTGCTTAAAGATCAATGGATCTGCTTGCTGAGCATAAGTAGTAGAAGGAGCCGCCGTATCGGTTGGAGCATTAAAAACTCCAGTCATAGTGAAAGAAATTGTGGGGATAGCACCTGTCTCACAGGCAATACTCATAGTTCCTCGGCAATTTGTAATCTTATGTAATATTCCGTCTGTGTTGTAATAAATAGTACAACTAGACATTGCAGCCGAAACAGGAACATAAGTAACGCTCGTACCTGAAGCCACTGTCTCGGAAAAACCGCAACTTTTTAAAAGAGGAGAATAGCGAGGGGCCGTTCCTGCTGCTCCACTTCCCGCAAGCTCACACTCCGCAGTAATTTGAACTCTTGTATTCGCTAGCAAGGTTTCAAAGTTTCCGAGATAACCCCTTACAAGATCTCTAGTTACCTCATCACTTTGGATTGGCTCAATAGTAAGCTCTCTTACTTTGATTGCATTGGCCGCACCTGTAGGAGTTGGATCTGTTCCTACTGTTGACTCGGTTTTTGCAAGGATTGTTCTCTTGCGATAAAGCTTAGGCATCGTCTACTTCCTCAGTTGCAGAATCGGTTGGTTGTTCGGCAGGTTGAGTCTGCTCGACGAGCTTTCTCTTGCCAGTTTTGGGGTCAATAATGAATGAACCACCTTGACCCTCATATTTATCAACTATCTTAGCGGTCATTTAGTTAGTTAAGTCAGTTGGAAGCGTTTGATATCTAATAATATAATCCATACTAACAATTCCGCTTGCTTGGTCTGCATCAATTAACTCCCAAGTAACTGAAGAAGCCTCTATATCTAAAGATGTATTATTTAAAGTTGGATCAGTACACAGTTTTGAGTGAACAGATTCAATAATAGAATCAGCAACCTTGTCGGGACTATTTGCTTTCGTTCCTTTAACTAAAACACTAATTCTAACCCGTAAGGACCATTGATAAACACTAATTCCTAATGTGGGTGTATCACTTAAAGGTTCCACAATTAAGCAAGGCATTTCTCCTTTTGCTAAAGGAGTAACTCTTGACCTATAAATACGATTTGAAACATTTGTTGTTCCAGCCAAACTCGTAATTATTTGAGCTAAAATTGTTTCTCTTTTTGTTGTCATGGCTTGCTTAACATAACTTCAACAAAACTTCCATCGTCTATAAGTCTTGTTGATCTAACTTCAAAGGTTTCCATGACATTATTTAATTTAATTTTTAAATTATCACCAGAAACTAGAGTACTCATGTCTGATGCTTTACCAATTAATTGATAATCAGTTGTTATAACCATATCACCTGCAATTATTTGATCAGGCATTTCTAATATGCCTATAAAATCTTTATTTCCAAAGATAACAGGACGACCAAAATCAGAAAGATAAGTATCTAAGTTTTCAGTAAAAGCCATAAAAAAAAAGCCCCAATAAAGGGGCTATATAATTTAACCGTACTTCTTCAAGCCAATTGCATTAACTGAAAAAGTAAAGGTTGGAGAAGAGCCACCTATTGTGTACTTAATTCGCACATAACGCTTAGCCCCATCCTTGTTGACTTCTAGCGTTTGAGCAGAAGCGGATCCTGTTACTTGTGAAAAGGCAGCACCACTTAAAGCACTAAAAGATGAATTGTCAGCAGAGTCTTCAATAGTTACGTCAAGAGTTGGACTTGAACCACCGCCAGCAGCAGAGTCCAAAATAAACACAACATCTCCATCGTACGTTCTTAAATCAATTCCACTTGTTTGTCCAGTTGCCGTTCTAGTGGCTGTTGGATGCCCCGCAATGAAATTGACGGACTCTAGGTTTTGTTGGATTAAGCCCATTTTACTCGTCAGCAGGGGTCGTCTTAGGTTTGGCTACGGCTTTTTTTGCCGCAGGTTTTTTTACTGGATCGCATACTTCAGCCGCCTTAACAGCTTTCCCTATTCCGATCAGCATGTGTCCAACATGATCTTCAACTTCAATGGTTGAGCCAGAGTCCTTGCGGACTCCAGCGACCATCACGTTGCGAATGATGTCAACCTTCATGCTTATGTTCCGTAGCAGAACGCTCCGGGCTGCTTGACACCATAGTCAACATCCTGAAGAGCAATAATTCTGATATTGCCACTTGTTGCACCTGCGTATGGATCAACAGTTAAGTCAAGTCCAGACCATGTAGCAACAACAAACTGAGAGAAGTCTCCGAAGACGACATCATTGTTTGCTAGTTGGTTAGAAACGATAGCTTGATAGCCATTGATTTCATCATTTTCCCAAACAAATTGAGCAGTGCTTGAAGCTTTTTCTGTTGACTTCAATGCACCTCTAGCGGCTGCATTAACGAGATACTTCATAGAAGCTACATCAGCATTAGCTGTTGCAACGTCTGTCTCCATACCGATGTACTCAGCAAAAGTTCCATAAGTGGTTATGGTCTGAGTTCCGATGCCAGAAGTTCCTGTTAAACCCAAAGGCTGATTGGAAGAACCTGATCCATAAAGACCAGCACGATCTAATTCAAGAGCTATTACCTTTGCTAGGTCGTCTCTAACCATTGCTTCAACGTCAATGCTTGACTGAAGAAGAGTTCTTCTTGTGTAGTCAACATAAGCACCAACTGTCTTAGGTGAAAGATTCACCTGATCAAAAGCCTGTTGACTTTCTGTTGGTGAAGCTCCTTCCCCAACCCAATAAGCGGTTGAGCTAGATGTCATTCTTGGAATTGAAATATTACCTTCAAGTCCTGTCAACATTGTTACTCCAGCTTGCATTAAAGCCATTCTTTTACGAAGAATGTCTATAAATGAACCAGCTAAAAGCTCAGTAGCAACTAGGTTTCCACCTGCTGTTGCTGTTCCTACGTTTAAGTCTCTTTTTAAAACTTCGTTTGGAACCATGATACCTGCGGCTGGCTTGCCATAGGCTCTGGAAGCAGCTTCAGAAACTTCCTTCTCATAAGCAGCAGCTTCTTGAGCTTGCTTGTCAGTTGGGTTTGCTAAAGCATTTAAAGCACGAAGGAAAGAAAATCTCTTAATTTCTTTCTCTTCAAGACCCACCTCTTTGGATGGTGTGTTCTGAATACGTTGTTCCACAGTGTTAATTCGTTCCTCACGAAGTTCAGTAATTTTTGTACGAGCTTCTTCTACAGATGCTCCCTCGCCGTTTAATGAGCGAGCTAACTCTGGGCAATCATACTTGTCACCCATAGCTGTGATGGATTCGCTTCTACTACGTTCAGCCTCGACGGCTGCCTTAGTCTGAGCTTCCACATCAATTTTTTCTTCCATTGGAGAAATAGTTGTTGTTGGACTTGGTGGGGCATTTGCCGCCTCAGCTTCCCTCGAAGAATCGGAGGAAACTTTCTCAACTTCAGAAGATGAAGTCGTAACTTCTTCAACTGAAGAAGAAGTTGTTGTTTTCATAGTAATAGGCTCTTCAAATGTACGTCCAATTCCGACACTGGAATCCGCCGGAATGCTAACCAAACTTACCTCCAATGCCGACCATTTTGTAACAAGAAAATCTTCTTCTCTTTCTTCAACTTCATTAATTTTATAAGCAAAACTTACTTGAGATAAAATTCCATCTTCAACGTCTTGTCTCTTTTCTTGTGCTGCTGGATTTTGACTCCATTTAATTGTTGCGTATCCTCTTTTATCGTTGTCAATTTGTGCGTTACGAACAACGCCTAAAACTGTATCTCTGTCATGGTTCCATAAGAAGGGTCCAGTGCCATTATTTAAACGGGAAAAGTCTGCTGCACCATCATCATGGGATAATATTTCTTTTCCGAAGTAACGCTCAACAGGTTCCTCCGAACTAAAACTAAAATACATTTCATCTGAATCGCTCGCAGATTCAATTTTGGCTTCACGAGTTTGTATTAACTCGCCACCATTTCCCCTCTTTTGTAAATCCTCTAATTTAATTTTTTTAGAAGTAGGTGTTTCTTGTTTTTCTAAATCCACAGAACAATGAAATAGCTATGTCCATCATTATATGCTTTTTTTATTCACTTGAAATATCTTCGCTAATAACCTTTAAATCCAAGTCTAATTGTACTCCAGATTCACTTAATTGATCTTGTTCGGCCTTAATTTGCTGAATATTATCATCCAAGTCATTCCCCAACATCGAAACGATTTGGCTCTTAGTGTAATAACCAGCCGCTTCACCCATTCTAAACGCCTCAATTTCCTTGCGAGGATCAACCCAACTCCACCCCCTTGCTTGCCATTTTGGATTTGTATATCTATCCGTATTCAGCTCATAATCAGGCAAACTTAAAACACCATCTAAAACGGCTGCATCTAAGAACTCCTCAAAAACTCGTTGATGGAAATTTTCAATTATATAAGTTTGAAGCATTTTCCAATGTTCCCTATCTTCCAACAAAGCAAGTCTTGAACTTGAATAATTTGTCTCAGAAAAATCTCTAGAAATAGTTTCATAACTACATCCAAAACCACTGGCAAACCTACGAGTTTTTGACCTTATGAACATTTCATACTGCTGATCTGGACTGCTGACATTTGGAACAGTTATGTCCTCGCCTGGATTTAGATATTTAAAAACACCTGCTTCCCAGTCCGTAACCCTTTGTTCATCTTCAACGTCGTCTGCTTCTAACTCTCCTTCATTCGATGTGATAAATCCCATTAAACTCGCTCCCGCACGAGCTCTAACTACTGCGGCACTTTCATAGCCCGACATTTGATGCAAGTCGTCCATAACAGAAGCAAACCACGGAACTCCTCTATTTTGTCCGGGCCTTTCTGGCAAATAAAGATGAATTACATCCTTAGCATCCAAGAAAATATGTTTCGTTTTTTCATAGGGATCTTTGAACCAATAATCTCCGGGATGTCTTGTTAAAAATGCAAAGCGAACAGGTCTACCCCAAGAATCAACTTCAACGCCCATCCTCCACTCGTTACCTTTTCTTTTTACTGACCCTTGATAATCTTCATCTAATAAATCTGACTCGATCATTTCAAGACCTAAACTGATCTTGCTTTTTCCAAATTTTTTCCGAACGATCCTAAAAATAACTTCCCCACTTTCAGGTAATGCACCTGCAAGCATGTTTTCAAGCATTACAAAACTTCTTTGACCTGAAACATCACAAGAATCCCTTTTGCACCAATCTTTCCAACATTTTTCAATTAAATAACACAACTTTTGATCTTTCTTTTTTCCTCTTAGTGCTGGGACTTGACATTGAAGTTTAATTCCTTGTCCTATTACGTTTATTTGTGTTGTTCTTTTTGCTTGTTTTGCATAAGGATTATCTCTACAAAGTTGTCTACTTCTGTCCCTTAGCTTTTTAAGACTGGTTTTTATTTCTGCGTCAGCACTACTACTTGAAGCCGCCCAATCACTTGTAAGTCGTGAAATTGTTGCCCCTTTGTAACGTCTTTTGGAAAGATCGGAACTAATCTTTTTTTCTGGCTCTTTTAATGTTTCAACTTTTGGAGTGCTTTTTAAAGAATCAGAAATTGGCAGAAAATCAAAAAATCCCATGACTAAAACCTCACGAATAGATTATGTGGATTGCCTAGACCATTAGCTATCATTTCACTCTTCTTTTCCTTTACGACTTCAGCTTTATATTTATTTTCCAGCATTATTAAATCTGATAAATCATATTTTTTTAAATCTCTTGTTCCAATTTTATATTCTTGAACAACACCTCCAGAGACAATGGATCTAATGGCTGACTGTATTGCTTCTAAATCTTTAACTGCTTGTGATCTACCATCTAAAGGAGTTGGAGTTCCGCTATAGCTAAGACCTTTTAAAACCTTTATTGATCCACTTCCTAAAGTTAAAGTTTCACTCCCCTTATTTGCTACTGCTTGCCAAAACCAATCGCCATCTATAAATGTTGCTGAATTAGCGGCTGAAATAGTTGTTTCCCATCCTGTTGTATATGCACTTGAAACAACTGTATGTCCCTTTGCCGCATTTGTTCTTAAGTAATAAGTAAGAGTCCAATCTGTTGACGTTACATCATTCCCAAAAACATCAGTCGTAGCATCGTCCCGCCATTTTGTTGTGTCGCCCATCCTGAGCTTTTTTGGAATGTTCACAAGACCCTCACCATTGTTTTACGAAATTAGGCTTTTTCGCCTTTCTCCTTGATCTTAGCGTTTGTTTATCGTTATTTTCTTTTAAATTCGATTTCGGTAGTCCTCTTTCTTCTAATTGATCCCAAATTGTTCTTCTATCTTTTCGTTGATACATCCGATGAACCCCCGCATAGGCATAGACCATAGTGTCCAAGCTTTCATTTCTTGCAGATGGTTTTTTTACCCACTCCCGAACAGGAAAACCCTTTACATATCTAATTACTTGTTTTTCTGCTGTTAATTGATTGAAATATTCAACATCTAACTTGTGATGGAAATGAAGAAACCCTTCCCCTTCATCGTTATGTCTCATTCTTGAAAACAAAGTTGTCTTTACTGTGTCTGTTCCAACAGTAAACAATTCTATTCCTCCTTTTATTGCTCTTCCCTTCCAGTTGATGTCTAATCTTGAAGGCTTGCCAATGGGAGGTTTGTTTTTAACGCTTGCACCCTTAATAGCAATAACTCCAAATTTTTTACGCTCTCGACAGTACGCATAAACTTCATTCGTAAAATGTCCTCCAGAGTCAATTGCAATAACATCAGCCCTAAAACCACCCCCTAATTCATGCGGATAAGGTTTTAAAACTATCTTGTCTAACTGTTTCCATAATTCGCTACTTCCCGGATCTCCATAAATTTCCTGATGCAATATCAACCATCCTTCTTCTCCCCGACCCCATGCCCATCCAGAAATCGCCAAACGATTGTCTTGTACGTCAACTCCAAAAGTTAATAGCACTCCTTTTTCTGGAATAACTTCTGGCTCATATACTTCAACCCGTTCCATTAAGGTTTCTGCCCCTACCTTTGCCGCATAATCTTCTTCCCAAGTTTCAGCAAGAACAGTATTACACCAAGATTTCAAACGTGGGGCATCACCTTTTGCTAATAAAAATTCACTAACTATTTCCTCCCAAGATTTCCAACCGAGTGGGCTATATAAACCTGATAAATGAAACCCCGCAGTTTTTCCATCAGAGGGTGCAGTCGGTAACCATTTTCCCTTCTCTAAAAAATCAGCCTTATGTTTCTCTTCAAATCTTTCCTTACAATGTTCGCATTCATATTTAACGGTCTTGGGATCATTATTTTCAAATTTAATTTGACTCCATTTTAACCACTGCATTTCTTTACATTTAGGGCAAGGAATAAAAAATCTTCTTTGATCAGATTGCAGGTATTCCATTTCAACTCTACTCATATCTTTTACAGTTGGAGTTGATGTCATTAATATTTTTCGCCTACTAAAAGTCATGCTTCTTTTCTCTGCTAAAGTAACAGGATCTCCTTCGTTATCGAGGTCAGCAGGGAACGAATCAATTTCGTCTAAAAATATATATCTACAAGGCATACTTCTAAGCCCAGTTGCACTATTAGCACCCGTCAAAACCATGATGCCTCCTGGAAAGTCCTTACTAAACATTGTATTGCCTGAGTCCCTACTTCTAGGAGGTGCAACAAGTTCTGATAGCACCTCTGTTTCATTAATTAAGCCCTCTAATCTTTGCCTACTTAAACGCTTTGCCATCTCTACAGTTGGCTGAACCATAAGCATAGGTCCGGGGGCCGTAGATATTACATAACCCAACCAATTTGACCCCGCTTCGGTTTTACCTAGTTGAGCCCCAAATTGTAAAACAACACGCTGAATTGGATGGGTTGCACTTAAACAATCCATCGGTTCTTTTAAGTAAGGAGTTCGAGAAGTACGCCAAGCTCCGGGTTCAGCACTTGCTTTTCCGCTTAATATTCTGTTTTTATCCGCCCAGTCACTAACAGTAATATCTGGTTCAAATTGCAGGTTCTTGATACAAGATTTAACTAAGAAGTCAACCCCATTTGATGTCATGTAACCCCTCCAATGCTTGACCAAGTTCTTTCACAATTAAATTGTGAATTTTGGACTGGTCTGTTTCGGCTGTTAATAAAGGAGCAATTCGATCAGGGATTGTTCTTAAGCGATCTCTTACTTGTAAATGAACCTTCGCAAGTTTTAATTTCAATTCATCCAAAGGAACTAACTTCCCCGCTTTTTCTTCATATTCAAGCTTTGTTATTCTTGCCGTATAAAGCTCTCTAATTGCCCTGTTAGCCGCCAAAGAAGGAACAGGGGTTTGGTGTCCAGTTAAGACATCAATTTGTCTTGTAGGCGGTTTGCTTTGAGGTGTTGTTCTATATTCTTTTTGTAAACTTCTTTCTAAATCTTTATCCGCTAAATCACTATCAATAATCCAAGTTCTTCCATTTCTTTTAGCACTAGGAATTAACCCATTTTGTAGATACTTTGTAACCATTGGGCCACTAACTTTTCTATGTTTTGCATAACCCTTAGCGTCCATTAAAGGCATTATCTGACCCCCATATATTTATGAGTCTGAATACTTATTCTCCAGTTATTATCAGTCGCAGTTTTGACACATAAATCTGTGTTTTCTTTTCCTTGACTAACAGGTTGTAACCATACATAACCAGTAAAATCAACACGATTAACAAGTTTTTTTAAGTTATTAACATCTTTAACTCCATCTATAGGCATTTTAATTTCATTAGCCCTTAATAAAGAAGTATCTAATACCTGCAACCCTCCTTTCATGTCAACTTTAGGGCTAACAGTTACCCACGTCTCATAATGAACATTGATCCCATGCGTACCACTTGTCTCCACTTGAACGGTTCCAAGATGTAATAATTTTTCAGTTAAAGAATAAATAGATTGAGCACAAGGCTCCCCCCCAGTTAGGACAAAATGTCTTGGCTTTAAATTACTAACCATCCCACAAATTTGATCCTCACTCATGGCAGCCCATTCAGGGCTATCACCAGTTTTTGCCAGCATTGCTTCTGGACTTACTTGTTTCCCTTCCCTCCCTTTGTGCCATGTATGTTTCGTATCACACCAATGGCAACCCACTGGGCAACCCTGAAGTCGTATAAAAGTGGCAGGACTTCCCGTGTAAAAAGCCTCACCTTGAACAGTATCAAATACTTCATTAATTCGTAGCATAATATTCCTCCATACCCTTAATCGCTTGGTTCTCGTCTTCCCAAGGGAAGATGACCCATTCATTTGTTTCTAAGACCTCATAACAGTTCCACCAAGAAGGTTGTTTCTTTGACAACCATACAAAGAATTCTGCATCTTTTAATCCTTTTAATTCATTTAGGGTTTTACCAGAGTCATAAATATCATCCACAACCAAGCAGCCTTCTTTCGGGTGTATTAAAAAAGGAATATCTAAATAATTACTAAGAGCAACCGCTAGACATAGCCCCCCACGAGGAAAACCATAGACACCAGTTAGTTTCTTAAACTTACATTCTTCAACGATGTAAGTAACTGCTTCATTAAACCCTGTCCAGTTTAGTTTTTTCATGGTGTATAGATAGCCGAGTTAGAACCATGCTCACGAACTTCTACTTGAGTTATCTTGCACCGTTCTTTGAACTCACTTTCTTGTAACCACGCATTAGCAAGGGTATAAACTTCTAAAGCAAACATTTCACATCCCACCCCTTCATCCAAAATTACTAAATCCAAAATTCCAAGTCTTTCACCTGTATAAAACCAATCAATTCTTGGGTCATCTGAAGATACAACTGTTTTATGATCAAAGGTATTTCTTAAATCTTTTTCTAGTTCTTTTAACCCCCCAAAATCTACAACCCAATTCCTCTTATCTAAATTTAAAGCTTCAAACTGAATAGAAATTTCCAATGAGTAGCCATGCAAATACTTACAATGAGAATCTGCTTTCCATTGACGAAAACAACAGCTAAACCCCTTTGAAGATTTATAAGTTTTTGTAGATTTAAAATTATTCATTATTTATATCCTTGTCCATTAAAAATATTCATCAACTCACTTCTTGCTTCTGATTGATCTCTAAAAATACCCCTCATAACACTTGTTACCATTTCAGTTTCGTTATCTTTAACTCCTCTCCATGTCATGCACTGATGTTGAGCTTTGATTATTACTGCAAGCCCTAAAGGCTTAATCAACTTTTCAATGGTATCTGCTAATTGAATGGCTGCTTCTTCTTGAATCTGTGGACGTGATAAAACCCAATCTGCCACTCGATTAAATTTACTCAAACCAATTACTCTGTCGCTAGGAATTACTCCTATCCAACATTTTCCAATAATGGGAACTAAATGATGAGAACATGCCGAACGAACTGAAATTGGACCAACTGTGTAAATCTGATCTAAATTTTTAGCATTTGGGAAATCAGTTACCTTTGGACATTGTTCATATCTTCCTTTAAATACTTCTGTTAAATACATTTTTGAAACACGTTTTGCCGTCTCAACCGTGTTGTGATCATTTTCAGTATCTATAATTAAACTTTCTAATAGACCTTGTAACTTTTCTTCTACTTCTTTTTTTAAAAGTTCTAGCTCACCTTCTCTTATATAAGAAGCAATATTGTCATTAGCAAAATAACTTGCCTTGTCTAGTTTTATTCTATTTTTAATTGTTTCAGAAATGTTCATGGTTTAGAAACCTCGTAAAGTGTTGGGTCATGTGCGTAGTTTCGCCGAAAAGCAGTTTGACGCATAAAACAGGGGCCACAGTTCCCACAGTGCTTATCCCCCGATTTGTAGCAAGACCACGTCAATTTATAAGGGACTCCAAGACCAAGCCCTTTATTTACAATTTCATGTTTCATTAACTTCCCAACAGGAGCAAGCAAGCGAACACAACCCCCATCATGAACGGCATAATCTAAAGCTATATCTAATAAGTGAGTAAATTCTTCTTCGTTGTCTGGGTATGCACCTCCTTCTTCAAGGTTGTTTCCAAGAGCGACATAAGCAAAGGAATTTGCTTCCGCATAAGCCACAGCATTAGAAATCATTAATAAGTTACGGGCTGGAACCCATTCATGGGCAAACTCTGCCCCACTTATTCCTTCCGCAATATTTTCTTCATCGTTATTTAAAAGACTTGAACCCCCAGCAAAATGAGAATAATTAATAGGAATTATTTTTACATCAGCATTAAGATCTTTGCCAATCCTTTGAACCAAAGAAGTTTCTTTCTTTTCCGCATGACAACCATAAGTGAAGTGAAGCAAGGTAACTTCATATCCTTCTGCCTTTAACATATATGCCGCCGTTGTGCTGTCTAGCCCTGCAGAAGCAATCACTAAAGCTCTTCTATTATGTGTCTCTCTTGGTATCTTTACACTTACACCAGATTTAAGGTCTAGCACACTATAAGGCTGAAGTCTTTGTGGCCTTACCCCTAGTTCACAGACTGGGAGCAAGTGCCGTTCCATACTGCTGAAATATATAGCTTTTTCACGCTTCAATAAATAGATCGGCTTGTAATTAGTAGCTAAGAAAACCCGATCAGTCCCCACCATCCCAATCGCATAAGAGCCCTTGATTTGATTTAAGGATTTACGAAAAGAAACAAGATTATCACTATTAAGAACTCTATCCAGAACCATAGAGTCAACTTCACCTTCTTTTGCCCCTAGTTCCTTGTCATTAGCAATTGTTCCATTATGAACGACTCTTCCATAAGGTTGAAAAGGAGCTTTCCCTATCTCCGTTGTAGGAGTAGCCCTCCAGTTTCCCATAACAGCATAAGCATCACCCTGAAGTCCAAAATATTCTTTTCTTCCACCATCACGGCCTCGGTCTTTTGCTCCTAATCGAACAGTATTTAAAATAATGGGATCTATACCATTTTTTTCTTGGGTGTACGCTCCATAAATACTACACATCAGATCGCCCCCCTTAATTTCATAAAGTCATAAGCATCGAAAGATCCTGCCATGTCTTGCTCCGTGGCAAAGGCTAAATAAATCTTCGTGCCAAGATTATCTTCTACATCAAATCCTCTCCAGACGTGGTGACAGTAACTCACAAAACTTGCGAAACCTTTTAGGTTCTTTTTATTAGGTGTCTTAACTGCCCCCACCCAAGACTCAGAGACTCCAAGGCATTTTAATTCTTTCATTGTGAAGCCTCTTTTAATGCACTCATTTAAGAAAACCAATGGAGGCTTCTTAGCAAAATCTTTTTTATTGAGTGTCTTTAATACACCTTTTCCCTTGTAATAAACAATAGAGCCATATCTTTGGGCAGAAGTAATGGAACTACTATCCACTGACTCTGGCTTGTAATGCTTAATAAAAGGCATATTCGTAAAACCTAGCCAGTGAACTCTTCTTCCCTTATTTGCCTCACTAAACCATTTAATATAATTTTTATTCTCACCGCCGAAAGCTATACCCCCGAACATTATGTAATCCGTAGCCTCGTAGAATTCTTCAAGCCGTTCTAAAGAATCACCACGAGTAAAGACAGGCATGACATCATCAAAGCCCATATCCAGCATCTTTTTCCAATTGATATAAGTTCCTTCCGGATCCCCATAAACATCCAACTGGACCGCCTTCCACTCCCATGATTTTGGAATTGTTTTTAAGAATTTTGTATATCCCTCCATCGTTACTTCTGCCCCAGTATTCCAAGCTGTAAAAGCTCCACTATCCACAATGAGCCGAAAGGTACTTGGATCTCTGTTTAACAAGTAAGCCCTGATCCCTTCAGTAAAATAAGGATAAGCCACTAAGATATTGAGCTTCCTAGCTGACATCAACATTCTCCAGACCTAACTGATCTATCGTGTTGGTTATTGCTTCTCTTATTTGCTCCTTATCCCATTCATTGCAACTAATTTTAATCGATGCCTTAACCTCCGAATCTTTTGCCTCAATTTTATCCATTGCATCAATATCACTATCCCACGGTTCTTCTAGCAGCCCATCAATTTCTGCTTCAGTAAAACCTAATAACGAAATATTAAAGTCTGCTTCATTTAATTCTGCTATTTCACTTGAAAGGACATCCTGATCCCACCCAGCATTAAGGGCCAACTTATTATCAACAATAATATATGCCCTTCTTTGCTTTTCTGTTAAATGATCTAAGACAACAACTGGGACTTCTTTTAAGTCTAATTCTTTGGCCGCTTGCAACCGACCATGTCCCGCAATAATTCCATCATTTGTATCTACAAGAATAGGGTTTAGAAAACCAAACTCGACAATAGACTGAGATATTTGTCCTACCTGCTCCTCACTATGTGTTCTTGAGTTCTTTTCATAAGGGATAAGTCTTTCCGTTGACCAATGTTCTATCTTCTTTGCCATGTTCACACTAGATATGGATGTCACTTAACTGCTTATCAAATTTTGATTCATTATATGCGTTACAGGTTAATTCGCAAATAAGTAGCGATATAAAAAAAATTAGTAGCGATATAAACATTGTCAGAGACAGATCTTTCGCTTAATTAACGCCTTTAAAACCCTACAACTAGCTAAAAATTGCGGCCGCCAACACACC
>Ga0207993_1000224_pt1 | contig 22955 bp, 22 predicted proteins | sample ETN01SmetaG_2_FD_185791 | JGI IMG/M metagenome (GOLD analysis project Ga0207993, IMG submission 185791) | Marine microbial and viral communities from oxygen minimum zone, Eastern Pacific Ocean - ETNP2014F12-01SV265 (SPAdes) (version 2) | ecosystem: Environmental > Aquatic > Marine > Oceanic ...
TCTGCCCATGGCGGCCTGCAGGCGGCCAAAGTTAAAGGCCTCGTCGAGGGCCGCTGGATCCGGTGGATCCGGTGGAGGCGGTGGGCTGCTGGCCATCGCTACTGGCGACTCGCGGCGTCTGCCCATCGCGGCTCGCAGGCGGTGGAAATTGAAACCTTCGTTGTGTTCCATGAAACCACCCCCTGGTTCAGACTCTAGATCCTCAAACATGGGATCAAGCTGAGGGGCTGTCCTTTCGTGTAGATCGGCCACTGAAACAAGCGGGGCAGACATCCATGCAGGCTCGGCTTGGGGTAGCGAGCCCTCGGCGGCTTCACCGAATGCTATCGCCCGATGGTGTTCAAACTTTGGCCCATACGATCGTCGACAAGTCGCACAATTCCATGGATTATTTCTCACGTATTGCGGAAAACAGCTTTTGCACACTCCGTGGTGTTTCCGCGTCCCTTGCTGGGTGGTGTAGGTACCGTGCTCACAGAGCTCGATAATGTCGTCGTCGTCGTCATCTTCCAAGCAAATCACGCAGCTTCCGGGGAAAATATTCATGTGTGGGGCGTGGGTTGTAGGTGCGTTTATATAGCGCGCGAGTTTGTTTTTAAAAACAGGATAAAGTTATTACAAAAACACCCAAAAGATTTTGTGAACCTATTTGCCCATGCAGAGCAGCGAAACCCACCACGCCGAGTATCGGCGCTGTGAGCGCGAAATAAAAGAGAACTGGATCAAACTCTGCAAGTGCAAGGGGGTGCGCACCAACATCCCGCCACACGACATGCAAGGCTCGTGGAAACACAAGCACGTGTATCACGGCTTACACGTCGTCTCTGATGCTCGTTCGGGCACCGTCATCACAGCGTTCTGGGCGGTGAAAGACGCCGATGCTTTGTCCCATTGCAAGGATTTCTATGCTCGTGAGGTCCTCAGGCGCAATGAAGCTGCGGTGCTGGCAAAGAAATCTGTGAAGACGAGGCAGCGCATTGGTAAAAAGGGCGTCAACAGGAACAAGACCGGTGATTCTTTGGCGTGAAAATATATAAAGCTTGCACTCATGCCTACATGGCCAATGACAAACTGGCGCGTGTACTATGACTGGCTGCACATTATTGTCATCTGCTTGCTCTCTCTGCAGTCTCTGGCAGCGCGCGACAATGCCGCGTCCTGTCTTGAGGTTGTGCGTCTAGCACCCGCGGAAGCCGCCTCGGCATGTTTCACGCACGTTTTCATCGTTTCAATGTGCGGCAACTCGCCCGTGGCATGGCTGGCGGCGTTTTTATTCTCCATGGTCACAAATGCACGCTTTGCTGCGTTTCAAGACTCTATGGTCGCTAATTTTGGCGGCTTGTACTCGGGCCACGCGGGCTGGGCCATGGCCGTGGTCGCCTTCCTGTGCTTCCTCGTTCCGTACGTTGTGCACGGCTGCATTCTGTTGCTGGTGGATACCTGGGGACCGGCCGCGTCGCTGGCAAAGCCCTTCAAGATACAGAACAATGTGCAAGTGCAACGGACTGGGCTGGTGGCGGTCATTGTTGGCTCCTTGGTCAAACTCGTCGTGTTCGGCCTTCCGTATGTGGCCATGGTCATCAGCGTCACTTTGTTTTCATACGGTTCCCATGGCGTCCGACTCGAAGGGGCGCTGCCACCGTACACAGAGACGGCGGCAATGCTGGTGCTGCACCTGCTCGTCTTTGAAGTTTTGTTTTACTACATCCACCGAGCGTTCCATACGCGATACCTGTACAAGGCGTTTCACAAGACGCATCACGAATTTAAGGCACCGTTTGCCTTTGCAGCCATCCACTGCCACCCCGTCGAGCTGGTTTTTGGGGACCTGGTGCCAGTGACCGCAGGGTTCCTCCTGTTTCGCCCGCACATTTCTTTTGTGTACATCTGGATCGCGTCGACGGCACTGGGGACCCAAAGCCACCACGCGGGGTACGCCTGGCCCTTTCAAAACATGAGCGACCACCAGCCGCACTTTCACGATACGCATCACCGGCTGTCAAACAAAAACTTCGGCAATATCGGCTTGCTCGACTTTTTACATGGTACCGCGCATGTTTAGATTGCCTGATGATACGGTTGGGTGGTAGTGGATTAAACAAGAATGTATTCCAATTAAACCACCCTTAACTCTCAAGGCTTTGGCGACGGGAAAACATACAGCGGTTCGTAAACATGCTCCTGCACGTGGAACAGCTGCACGCCTGCGGCTGAAGTGCCCGACCCTCCTACTCCAGAGGTCTTGCACCCAACCAGCACAGCACAAATTGCGAGAACACCGGCGACGGTGAGAATAATCGCAAAGATCATGCCGTTGTCGGAGGATGACGACGAGCTTGTGGAGGACGACTGCGCCGTGCCGGTTGTTCTTGTGTATGTGATCAATGTGACCGAATTGTCTAGCGCTGTGTCCTGTGACAGAAGGCGACGCCTTCCTGGTCCCTCTTCTTCTTCTACTCCGCGCTGTACATAACGCAGAGTAAATTCGTCTTCGGTGACATTAAACACGTTTTTGATGAAGTAAAAGACGCCCGTGTTGTCTTGCAGGATTTTGGATATTTGCTCGCCCCACGTGAGCTGTAGGCTTCCGTCATCGTGACAATCAACGTCCAGAACCAGAGACAGCAGGCGTTTCATCCTAGGCGTAATCTCAGAACTGCATGGCATTAGCTTCAAATTCGCGATTTGATTGCATGCGGTGCTGGCGTTGGATCTGTCAATGCATTTGTCGAGTTGTTTGGCCTTCATACCAGACTTTAGAGAAAACTTTCCATCTGCACACGTTGTGCAATCTTGTCCGAATTCATTGACTGCACATGTTGGTGGCACGCACGGGGCGCGTTGGTAACAGGTTGAGCCCTCACACACGTATTCCTTGCCTGATTCTGGGGATTGCCATCCCTCTTGGCACTCGGCGGTGGCCTGGTCTCCTTGGCACACTTCATCCACCTGAAAACTGAATGAGACTTTCCACAGACCAAGAACGGTGTTATCAGGTGGCGTAACTTTCAGATCCCAATTGTGAACGCATTCCGTTGGTATCTTTGAAGAGTGTAACAAAAATGTCATGGAATCGTTTGCGTATTTCGCAGCAAAGTCTGCGTTGGTAGTCAAGAGTGGTAGATCCACGGTGATGTTAGTCTGCCGTGTATTATCTGGCAAGTTCTTTTGAGTCATCACATTGTTATAGAAAATTGCACGATCATACGCTCTGAGCGCGTCAGCAAGTTGAAGCTCTGTTCTTTTCTGTGATTGTGCATCTTGTTGCTCGTCTTCATTTCGGGTACAATTTCCTTCGAGCGTGATTGTTTCCTGTTTGATTATTGTACCCGGACCCAGTTTATTTTCCATGCCCAAACAATCGTTGATGTCTGGTCGACTGTTAACAGTATCACAAAAAGTTGACCTCAAAGGAGGTACGTCATTTTGAACAACAGTAAAATTGAAAGACAGGTCAGTCAGAAACTTTCCCGTGTTTTCATCCCATCGTTCCCGGCCAATAACAAGTTCATAACCGTGTCCAAGATCCTTTATGTCGCGCTTCAAACTCTCCGTGTCGATATCTCGAAACGCGTCGCACTTATCTCCCATAAATCGCCTGTAACACGCCTCCTGCCCGTGAACCACACTTACCAGCCAAAACATAATCAAGAGTCCCGTCCCGGAAAAATCCCGCATTTTGGTTCGCGCCTTGGTATTTTTTCTTTTTGTTTATATACGTTTTTACATCTTCATTTGAACCGATTTGTCTTACAGTACCATTTTTAGGCAGGCCTTCGACAGGGTTTGAGTGGGCGCGGAAATGATCTTGCAGGGCTGGACCGGTGCCCTGCGCGGGCTCGTGAAGCAGCCACACCTGAACGGCTTGCGCGGAGAGGTTGTGACGCAAGACGAGGACGGGCGCGTGCAGTTTGCCTTGCATAACAAAAAAGGGCAGCGGTGCAAGCGGTCCGGCGTCAAGCGCGTGAAAGAAGAGTGCATTGAGTTTGACAGGACGATGGTCGCGGGCAACCAGTGTATCACCAGCAAGCGGCAGTGGTCCAACATACGCCTGCCGTTCTTGGACGAACGGGGACATGCTCTGTCTCTTCGAGACGTTGTGTCCGCCATGTTTGGGTATGACGAGGAGATGTTTGGGTGCTTCTGGAGGCTCGGGTGGACGTGCGCGGCGTTGAACGACATGTTCATCAACCTTAACCTCCTCGTGCACGACCAGGACACCGACGCGTACGCGTACGAACCCTGCAAGCACGATGTGCGCATCTGCGGCAGCGCGCCGGACTCTTTTCTGAATCGCGTTGGCACGGTGACGGCAAACGGGGCAGTCTCTCTTTCCGACGCTAGTTTTTTGCCCGGAGTCGATACCAAGCCGCTGCTCAGGGGCGGGCAGTATGCTTTCATACCGCAAGTCTTGCAGAAGGATCCCAAGACCATGCATGTTCGGTTTTTGGACCAGGCAAGGTTTGAAGGGCAGAGGGACGTTTTTGTCAAGGAGAACGCCATGACCCACTACGTGTCTAAGCCCACCATCAAAACCTTTAGCGTGTGCGGCGTCAAGCTGCTGGAGATCATGCTCGTCACTCACTCGTTCTACCACGAGTCGCACTCGCACGTTTTGAAGGCGACGGGGGCAAAGGTGAATTGCAAAAGCTACGGCGTGTCTGTGTCTTCCGGGGATCCATTTGTGGAGCTCACGGACGGCAGCTGGCTGCCGCAACGCGATCTCATTGAGCGGAACCCCGCAAATATCAACCATATCCTGGCCATACTTGTTGCGCAGCAGAATTACATGATGAACTGGCCGGACCTGTGCTACGTGCAAGTGCTGCGGGGCACATCGATTGATTTGTTCACGCCAGTGGCAATCGACCCGCGAGACTTTCAGATCAAGGGAGGTGCAGGGGCACCGGACAGCGACGAGGCCCCGAAATGCGTTGTGTGCATGGAGAGTGTGGTTGCGTGCATGCTGCGGCCCTGTGCGCATGCGTGTCTGTGCAAGAGGTGCGCGATCGCGTTGGAGGAAGCAAAAGGGGTCTGCCCCTTGTGCCGGGCCGTGGTCAAGCACCCAGCCGATGACATGGCGGGGAAGTTGCTGTACCCCGGGGTGGTGCTTTGGTCCGGGCTCAAGGTCGTGCGTCGCGAAGGGCAAATGGTGTACTTGGACGATGGCAGGGTCGTGGAGACGGAATACTTTCTTCCTTAGTTTAATCTTTGTTTTTAGACTGATCAATGTGGTACCCCAACGTGTAGATGTCGACAACGTCTAGGTATACGCAAAGAGAGAGAGAGAGTCAGAGACAGAGACAGAGACAGAGAGACGCACACACACAGACAGAGACAGAGATAGAGAGAGAGTACCTAAAGCCCCAAGCGTGAGCAGGCCGAAGACCTCTGCTATGCACGCCACTGTCCATATCTCCGGGCGTTCTTGAATGTCGGCAACGGCAATAAACAGACCCGCAAAGCAGAGAATAGCCACCACGCTGATCGTCATGAGCATGGTCTTGACATTGAGGCCGAAGAAGATACACTGGTAGGGGTCGCGCACGAGAGCGTGGTAGGCGTAGAGCAGGGAGATGGTCGCGAACGTAAAGATGTAGTGCCACGTGCCTTTGATCGCATCGTACCTGGTTACAATAAAGATGGATATCTGTGATATGATGAGCATAATGAACACAGTCTTCTTCTCCTCCTCGCGCAAGCTGGTGTTTATGAATACCCTGAAATTGCGAAACATGAAAAAGATGGTCAATGGGATGATCAGAAAGATGGTGCTGGTCGGGTTGTATCTTTGAAAGGTGTGGCTCACGGTCGTCACGTGGTTCTCTGTTTCTCTTTCTATATCCGGTATTAGCAAATGAATAAAGGGGACCCATGTGATCCATGCCGCGAAGCACGCGGCCGAAAACGCGCTCGAAATGAAGAGGCATCGTTCGTACAGCGCAAGTGCCTTGGCCCTCTGTTCCCTGGCCTCGGTAGCCGGATCTACAGGCACGGGTTGATACGTCTTGCGCACGTCCTGGTCCCAGTTGGGCACGGGGAGACGGGCGTACACTTGCTCTGCAACCCAGTACCAGTCAGTCACAAGTCAACGCGCCACTGCACACTGCAAAGCCTACCCATGTTCTGCACAAGTGATACTTTAGACCAGTATATATATATGAAAGGAGGACGCGTGACTTTTGCCAACATTCAGCGCCTAGACGACGTCAATGGGCAACGTTATCACGGTGAAGAAGGAGACCAAGATCGGAAAGCTGAAGAAAATGATCCGCACGCTTGAGCAGCATCGCCGCGCCATCAATTTTAAGGTCAGTAGAATCACGCGCGAACTCAAGATCACAGAGGGCAAGCTGCGCAAGACTATCACGAGGAGCACTACCGATGGCGGGCGGGCCCGACAAAGCGCAAGAATGCACGACTCGTCGACGCAGGTGCGCACGATGTGCTTGTCGAGTCTGCCCTGAGAGGTGCGAGGGTCACTGAGTACCGGATGACACAGCTGGCACAGGAAATAGTGTTCAAACGCAGCCAGGCTCACGACCTGAACAAGATTCTATCCAAGATCAACTCGATGCACGAGACGGTGAGTGTTGTCGCGGGCGCGTGGCGAGTGTCGGGCACTGACTCCGCGTTGTGCAGGTCACTCGAATCTACCTTTGCATTCACAAACGCCAGATCTTAAGCAAGATATCAGTCGGGATAGAGCGCATCGACATAGCAGACATGGCGCGAGAGGCACAGGAGGACAGCGACAGGCTGGAGCATCAGTTACTGTTTGACAACGTGACAAAAGTCCGCAATCTCGATCGCTCGGTGCGTGCCTGTCGCAAATCAGTCTTGTGCGCAAACGCAGGCAGTGGGTTCTGACATGCATGTTTTGCCAGGCCGACATGACCATCGACGCCATACAAAAGGTGGACGGGGAGCAAGCCCCGCTTCTGGTGAGTTGTTTGTGTTGTTCAGCTCGGGAGAGCTTGCTGCTTTTTGCTAACACTTGCGCGCAGGAGTCGGGCTCATCGGAACTTGACAGCATCATCAGAGAGTTTCAGGATGAGCATTCGGCCAGCGTGGAGAAAACAAAGTTGGAGCAAGAGAAGCGGCTTTCTAAAATCAAAGAAGCATTGTCTGCGCAGACGTCTTCAGTCCACGGCTGAAAGGCTTTATTTATATACTCGGGCGCAAAATACACGCACGGCATAGAGGCGTGTCAAGGGCCTTTACTTGAGCTGCAAACCGCTGCATACCCCGCCGTGTAACTTGAAATCTAGAACACTCAGACGCACGTCGTTGTTTGCCAGGCGACGCTGTTTAGCCTTCCGCATGGCATCGCACATGCTTGGTTGTGTCTTTGATGTTGAACACTAAGACGCACGTCGTTGTTTGCCAGGCGACGCTGTTTAGCCTTCCACATGGCATCGCACATGCTTGGTTGTGTCTTTGATGTTGAACACTAAGACGCACGTCGTTGTTTGCCAAGCGACACTGCCCTCTCACTTGAAATCTAGCCCACTCAGATCCACATTGTTCTTTTCCAACCACTCTCGTATCATGATCTGAAGCGCCTTGTTTGGTATGATGGTGTTCCCCATTTCAATGTTGGTCTTGGGGCTCTTGTACACGTCTGTTGCCGAGAGCCACTTGACAAGAGCACTCCTCTCGTAAGAATGGCCGTCCATGGCCACATAAGGGTCCAGCATGATTTCCAATGTGATGGGGCATACAAAAAGAGACGGCACCTCCTTGTCCTGTACAGCCTGCAGCACGCGCTCCCATGCCTGTTGATTGTGCGATGGCAGCTCTGTCTTTTCCGTGATTTCTTGTTTGTAAGTCATCGAAGGCGTTTCGTTGCCCCCATTCTCTGGCGTGGCCGGAAACCAGCCCTGCGTTTCTTGTAGGATCATGTGAAACGGAGACTGTGGCCCCTGCCTGAAAATACCGGAGTGCAGTATATGCGGGTCGAACGCATCGTGTTCGTTTCTTGCCAGCGAGATGTTCCGGTGCAACCCCACCCCTGCGCTGGAGTTTACTGGTCCGAGGAAATCAACGCGCGTTTGCGCATGTGCGATGGATTGCTCGTTAAAGCCCCCCAACATATTTGGCAACATGGTGGCTGGCGAAAAGAGCACCACAGTGCGCTGGCGCGGGCCCCTCTCGTGTGAGCTCTCCTCTTCGGACATGGTGAATCAGGACGAGAGCTGCAAATCCGTGCGTATATATATTTACAAGTCTTGATGGTAAGCCTCTGCAGGTTTGAGGTACAAGGTCCTGCCCGGAACAGACAGACACCGGGTGTGTGGGTTACACACATTTATTCTGCCATGGCGATTGTCATGAAACATAAAAATACAAGACGGTCTTTGAGCTGTACTCTATTCGTCTGAAACTTGAGACGCGAGAAGGTCGTCAACGTCGGTTGCATCGATTTCAGCAGCATCGAAACATAAAAATACAAGACGGTCTTTGAGCTGTACTCTATTCGTCTGAAACTTGAGACGCGAGAAGGTCGTCAACGTCGGTGGCATCGATTTCAGCGGCATCAATTTCACCAAAATCGCCAAAAAGGCTCTGATACAATCCGGAGCCTGCTTCCGCTGGTGGCATGGACCCCTGTCTCGACAGTTTTCCAGTATCATCGCGCGATTTGGTTCTTTTCAAGTGACAGTCGCCGCCGGACAAACCCAGGGACAGCCCGACGTTTCTCTCCTTGAGGTCACTGACCTGCGCTTGAAGGTCGCGCTCGCGCTTCCGCGACGCCTGCAACTCACCCTGCAAAGCGGTGAACTGTGCAGACATCTCCTCCGCATCTTGTTTGCACAGCGCCATCTCCTCTTGCATGATGAGCACCGACCTCTCAGCAACCTTGAACTTTTGAGAGTACACGCTCAACATGCCGCGCATTTCCTCGCAGTTCGTGGCCGCTGCAATCATTTTTGTTGCGAGTGTTTCGATCTCGGCGGACAGGGTAGAGTGAAAATTGTGCTCCGTGACCTTCATGTACGGCATCGAGCCTGCATAGACAGTGTGCACAGAGCTCAGATTCGTCGAGGAACAAGCGCGCAGAACGTGCGAGGTGGATTTGCCATGGAACAAGCACATGGGATGGAACAAGCGCATGAGATGGAACAAGCGCGCAGGACGGGCAGCCCTCGCATGCACTCAAAGAGAAGCATGAAACATGCCAAGATGTACAGCACAAAACATTCGCTCGGAATTGAAAACACGGCCCACAGTGCACGCACCCCGCAAACGTTGCGTCCCACTACCGGACGGCGTGAGCCTGCCAGCGCTGCACAGGCACGCGGGCTTGGTCGTGGATTGGCAGGCAAGCCCGTACACAAGCTTTTTTGGCGCGCGTTCTGATTTGTACCAGTTTAAAAAAACAAACTAAACCTTCGCCCCAGTACAAGAACTTTTAATTTGTCTCGTTTTGATTTCCGAGACGAGCAAAGAGGCCTGGCACGGAGCGGAAGGGCGCGCGCACTTGGTCGCGCCTTGTCACTGCGCACGCCCGCCGCCTGCTTGAGGCACTGCGCACGCCCGCCGCCTGCTTGAGGCACTGCTCACGCCCGCCGCCTGCTTGAGGCACTGCGCATGTCCGCTTCCTGATTGGGCGCGCGGACGGTCTCATGCGCATCCAAACCTGACACAATTTCAGACAGGTGTGCGACAACATGTTTCCCGACCGGTACTTTGTGTATTGGCAGCACTACATCGACCTGTTCAGGGGCATTTATGGCAAGTTCAACTCGCTCAAGTGCGAAGACCTTGGGCCCATGACCTTGCAGAAAGACTGTACTTTTTACAAGGACGCCGTCGATTGGATAGCCCGTGCAACTATGCACCATTGCGATTTGCAGGCCGCTCAGCATCCTTTTAATGTCATATCTCTTGGCTGTGCCTCCGTGCCTTTGCTGTATGCGTTTCCTGGCGCGTGCCCTGGATTGCGCGTCAAGCACGAGCCAGGAGAATCCGATGCTGCGTGCCCCCACGCGGTCAACTTTATTGAACTGTGCAACCAATCGCTTGGAGTCGGCATGAAGACAGGCACCGTTCGATTGAACAAAATGTCGTGGCACGACAAGGAAGGCGGCGACGATCACCCTCAAAAGGCTGCGTTTGAAACGGCAGTCGTGAAATCGCTGGAGCCTTTTTTGTCCTCTGCACCCAAGTATGTGTCGGAAACTCACCGCGTCCTGTTTTTGTATCCCTGTCGCGGTACCAACAACGACTTCGTGGAGGTTTCTGTGCGGGTCGAGTGGTCCAACAACCCTAACAGCGCAGAACGCGTCGAGGCGCGCAAAATAGACGATGCATTCGCCTGCTTTGCGGAAGAAATCGGCGCCTACTGTGGGAAAGCGGGACTCCACAACTCCAAGAAGAAACAAGCCGACGCGGAGATCAAAGATTCAGGTCCGGATTTCTTTGTTTTCACCGTCAGGCTGCCGCTTTGGAATGCATTGCCGAGAAACAAGAACATGAGGAGGGACCTGTTGGATCACAGGTCGGTAATTATGATCTGCAACATTACCGTGGACCAATCTGTCGAGATTCTCAAGTTTTTGCTTTCGATCCAGTGGAAGCCGATCCCGGGAGGGCTGTTTGTGACGCCCGTATTTGACAAGTTCAAGAGGCACGACGGCTTGGGTATTATCGAGTTAGACGGCGGGGCCCCGTGTGCCGTGTGGGCCCAGTACGATTCGGCGGAAACGCAGGAAATTGTAAAGACGTGCATCAACATGAAAGTGGCCTTGATAGGCGCCGAGGACGTGCTGTCAAACGTCTTTTTCGTTTCGTTTGGCCCTGCGAACAATCACATCCTTCCTGTTACCAAGCGCATTCTGGGGTGCCCAGAGCACTTTCGTTGCAACACATCGTACCAGCACAACCCGTGGCACTGTATTTTTTCGCAGTCCCCGTGCACAGCGCGGCTGAAGGGGTTGATTCACGGGTGTTCGAATCGCGACCACTTTTCGCGCAACAAGGGGTGGGTCAATTTCAAAGACTCGATCGAGGAAATTCTGCGCCGCGGCAAGATCAATTTTAATCGTGAACGCGCGAACGTATTGTTGCACGACATTGCAGATGTCTTCATGAATGTCAACGACGGGCAGAATCGTCAATCGTTTCAGAATATGTCGTGTACAAGCGCCCTGGAGGATTACTTGGGCCCGGACAGCAAGCGTTGCAACTTTTTGTTTGGACCCCTGCTGTACATTGGCAAGTTGTTTGCAGCGGTAAATCCACCGCAGGCTGGTGTTATTTCAAGCTCGCTACTGGCCACGTCTGCGTCCGTGCCTCCATACCAGCAAACGCAGGCTGGTATTATTTCAAGCTCGTCACCGGCCATGTATGCGTCCGTGCCTCCGCCCCCGCCTCCATACCAGCAAACGCAGGCTCGGAAAGGTGCGGAGGGGGCACGCGGCAACCCACCAAAGCGCCAAAAGACGCTCCAGTGGTGTTGCAGTCATTGCGGGCACTTCAACGATGGCGATTTCCAGGTTGTGCGCGGGCATGAAGAGCAATGTTCATTCAAACCTCCTCAGCACCTGTTTGGCGTGCACGGGGTGTGAGCTAGCCAGTGACGATCGATTTGCGTGTCTTTAGTGTTTTTATTTTCACATGCTGTGGTGTATAGCCTTCCGCATGACATCGCACATGTGTCTTTGATGTTTGTGGTGTATAGCCCTCCGCACACAGGCTGTGGTGTATAGCCTTCCGCATGGCATCCCACATGCTTTATTGTGGCTGGATCATTTCTGCAGCTGCTACCATTGGTTTTACCAATAAACACCTGATCTCTCTATGTGGTGTAGGTTGATTTTTATTTGAATACACACTTGCTCTGTACAAGGTTAAGTGTGGTTTTATTGGCATATAGACTTGTTGTATCTACAATCAGCTGTCAAGCACTGGACAACAGACATATGATGACTACCGTCTAGGTGACTGGGGAAGCTCTTCCCCATAGCCCCCCGATCCACACGACAACATCGCTCCAAATAGCAGCAGCCGATGTGACTGCCACGACAGACGCACTGGTCAACAGAACATTCCCTTGAAGCAGGAGAAACGGGAACAGTACATACTGTATGCTGGACACTGCCGTGTTCTCAAACAGAAACTTGGCGTTACCCCCAAACTGGAACTGGAAGAGGACGTTGACGGCAAGACAGAGCTGCAAAAAGTCGAGGCAGAACAGGCATATGTTGGTGAGGGTGTTGGCATATTTGAAAAGGAGGCGCCGACTAAAGGTAATCAGGTTCAGCGAGACAACGTCAAACCCTGACAAGGCAAAGAAAACAAGTCGCGGCCACTTTCGGCTGTCTATCTTGAGTGATATGCTGACAATCATGGCCACGACCGCCAAAATGTTGGATGTCGTAGCCAGCAGACCAAACACGGCATCCTCTTCGCAGTCCGTGGCAAAGTCGTAGGTACAGCCGAGGAGCTGCGAAAAAATCGTGTATGACGGCACGCGCGCTCCCTTGGTGAGCGAAAAGATAATCTCAGACACGCTCGGTTCCGACGGACACTCGTCCTCGGCGCCGCATGTTTTGGCAATCTCGACCGACATCTGTACGTCCTTGGTTGGGTCGGCTGGAATAGCGAGGAAAGAGTGTATCATCCACAGGTAAGGGATCCCGCGTCGATGCCCCGCCAAGTTGAGCACGCCGTCGCTGCCCACGTAGCCCTCCTCCGCATATGAGAGTACAAAATCACCTGGCAAATGGTGCGTGGCCAAGCCCGCGACATTTAAGGAAAGGGTCGAGGGCAGCGGTAGCCTCGGGACCGGCACGGCAAACACTTTCCTGGCATTCTTCACCCGGATGTTGGTAATGGCTGAAAAGGGCGGGGCAATTGTCCGCTGACCGTCGGACGTGAAGGTTTCAAAGTCAAAACATTGGAGCCCGGCTTCTCTGCACGATGCCAAGACAGCACTCTGCTGATTCACGTGGTACAGGCGTCCGGACTTGACGTTGTCCTCGCGGCGCAGGCGAGAGAAAAGGGAGACGGATTCAGGCTTGTAGTCGCTGCTCTGGCATGCAGAGGACCCCTGGGAAAGTCGGTCGGTGGTGGCGAGCTCCTGAACCTTGCACCCGTCGGGTGCCGCCCGCTGTTGGACCAGCAGCAGGGCGGGGCCGCTCAGAAACATGGCGTGCATGTGCACCACGACAGACGCCCCAGCGACAAACAAGAAGAACGCGACAGGCGTTTTGTTCTTGGGCGAGACGTGTGAGGACAGAATTGCGTACAAGAGGAAAAGCGCGAGGGTGATGTGCGACGCAAAGCAGATGGCAGAAAACATCATGATAGCCAGCACCCACACGCGAATCATTTCTGCGCCGCGAGTGACAGTGGAGTCGGGGCGATTCGGGTGTTTTCTTGTTTTGGATTTATATATGAAGAATGGGACGCCAGGGGCGAGCAAAGTCATGCAAGACGAGGAGCAGGGGTATCTGCTGGTGTGGACTTTTATGATTTTCATCGCCGTCTTTGTTTTAATGTATGCCAACACGGACGACGAGTACGGAGGGGGCCCGAGCACGCACAACGACGCCTGGGAGGCGATTGATGAGGAAATCGAGGACATTGACCCTTTCAAGTGACGCCGCGACGACCTAACCCACACAGTCGACCAAGATGGCTTTGGAGCCGTCGGTCGGAATACAGAACAAATCATATTGATCCCCACTGCCCTGCAGCATAGACACCCTGCAGCATAGACATCGACCCTTTCAAGTGACGCCGCGGCGACCTAACCCACACAGTCGACCAAGATGGCTTTGGAGCCGTCGGTCGGAATACAGAACAAATCATATTGATTCCCACTGCCCTGCAGCATAAACTCACAGAGGATCGAGGTGAAACCATCGATCTCGCCTGGAAAGACTTGAAAGTGACTGGGCCGGGGGAGGAGTTTGGAAAATTGCGCATTGGCAAGCCATGACTCAACCCGGTCACGCCCGCCGTACGAGTCTGCTCTTTGCACCTGCAGCGATTTTTCAGGTAAGTCAATGGTACTGTGGCGTAGAAAGACAGCCCCAGTGTGTGTGAATGGAAGTATTCTGACCAAAGAGCTGCGTACCGGCGGCTTCGGCAAGCTGGCGGATACCGCAGACTTCCATGACATAGGCTGCTGCTTGGTTGTGCCAGCGTTGGTGGCCGCCTGCTTGGACATCTGAGCGTTGTTGATGGGCGGCTGCTTGGTTGTGTCGGCGTTGTTGATGGGCGGCTGCTTGGTTGTGTCGGCGTTGTTGATGGGCGGCTGCTTGGTTGTGTCAGCGTTGTTGATGGGCGGCTGCTTGGTTGTGTCAGCGTTGATGGCTGCCTGCTTGGACATCTCAGCGTGCATCGGAAGCTTGAAAACAGACAAGCCAGTGGCAGCAGCTGCATCCCAGGACACGGGGACTGTCTTCAACACCCTGGGCAACGACGCATTCTTGCTCTCGGGCTTTGATTCTGGGGCTTCAAAAATCTCCGCCATGTCCTCGCTCGAAAGACTGGGTGTGCGCTCCTCAGTTGCGGGAGTCGTAGTGAAAGACGTGCCCGAATCATCGCAGTCTGAGACCAGCAACGGACTGAGCTGCGACACTACCCTCTTCTTCTTCTTCCTGCCCACTGCCTTTTTCTTGCACTCGAGCTCCTTCTCTGCCTGCTCCATCGCAATGAGTTCCATGGCGTTCTTCTGGCTCTCCAAGTCCATGCGCTCCAAGTCCTGCTCCGTTAGCGCAGCCCCTGCGTCATCCACGTCGTGCTTGTGATCACGCTTCTTATATACGACCCTGTGCTTCCGCAGCGGTTGTGGGTTCTGATAAATCTTTTCGCAATTCGACGCATACGCGACCTTGAAGCTGCGGCCCGTGCATTCGGTCAGGACACCAGACACGGGGCGGTCCTTGGAAAACTCGCCCTGGAACTCCCATCCGTGAATGTCGTTGCGAAACACGCCCTCGCCCTCAAAGTGGTCGTGCTTGAAGGACCCACAGTACCAGTGGCCCTCAAAAAAGTTCCAGGTCCCGTGCCCCTGCATGACGCCGCGCACAAACTGTCCTTTGAAGACGTCGCGCAGGGCGTCAGGGTGTGCCGTGGCATAATTGACAACCCCAAAGCCGTCCCGGTTCCCGTCCGCGTCCAGCTTTCCAATGTAGGTCTCTGGAAACAGCACACCAGGGGACGCGCGGTCTGTGCGCACGCCATCGCGTGGCTTGTCGTTCACCCACAGCCCGTCAAAGCTCGCGCCGTCGGTGTAAATCATCTTGCCAGAGCCAAACTTGACGTGGTTGCACCAGTGCCCGGCATAATAATTGCCGTCGGCATCTTGGTGCCAGCCCAATCCCGTGTATTGGTCCTCGCAGAAGTTGCCTGCAAAGACATAGTCCATGGCGGACACGGTGCCAAAGCCATGCCTCTTGTCGTCAATCCACTGCCCGCTGTAGCGCTCCCCGGACTTCCAGAAGCGCCCTTGCCCGTGCCGCAGCCCGTTGCGGACGTGACCAGTGTACACGGTCCCATCAGGATACTGAATATGCCCGATGCCGGTCATCGAGTTGTGCTCAAAGGTCCCGCCGTACAGCTTGCCGTCGTGAAACCTGAGCAGGCCGATGCCCGAGCAGCGTCCACACACGAAAGAGCCTTCGTAATCCAGCAGTCCAGCACTGTTTGATGCAAATGTGAGCTTGCCTGACTTGGGCGTGTAGTTGGTAAGGTCACCTTCATACACGTCGCCGTTTGTAAACTCAATCTTGCCCTCGCCGAGCTCCGCCTTCGGACTGCCTGCGACAACCTTGTAAGAGCTGAGCAGGCCCACACAAACACTGCCGTGCCACAGGCGGACAGGCTGCCCTTGACACAGCTGAGACTGGGAATCCACTTGAACGCGGTAGAAGGCCTCGGGGCTATTGAGAGACGGCGCGGAAACGCCGAACGAGGACAGGGCCTGCATCCTCGGAGTCAGCACAAATGCTGTCAAAAACAAAAACGTGCACTGGTACAAAATTGAGTAAACCTCTGTTTTTAAAAAGTCTGCGGATCCAGCCCGTCCGCAGCGAGGCGATGCAGGGCGCAGACGCGGATCTTGAAGGAGAGACGTTCGAACAAGCGGTCCTTGTCTCTTTCAGCGCCCGTATTGCGGGGCTGTGCTCTTTCCGAGTGCCTGTATCGCGGGGCCGTGCTGCAGGTGAATGCCTGAAAATGCGCGGACTGGCAGCTGATTCTCGTACCGATACAAGCAGGTCGTGCGCACGGCCCGCATGCGGACCAAGTTCAACGTGCTGTACTGCATGATGGTTTCTGTTTCCATGGCTGTTTTTCTGATTTTGCTTCACGTTCACGTCGTCCAGAGCGAACGCGTAACTTTTGGTGCGCAGCCTTTTGTGGCTCGGCGCGAGTTTCTTTCCTTCACGGACATGTGGTTGGAACTGTACAAAAACGCGACCATGGTGTATGGGCTCATGCCGGGCGTTCATCGCGCTTGAACGCGCAAACTTGACAGGGCGTGTATTAGCAAATCAAAAGGAAGTACAATTGTAGGGACATGATCCAGTTTGTCCATGCGCGAGTAAGGATCGCATAAAACAGCGCAAAATCACCCTGCATCGACTCTGGCGCGTGCACGTCCTTCGTACGGAACCATACTGTTTCTTGCAAGCGCTCGCCTTCCATCGCCCTTGCGCGCGACAGCAAATGCCAAATGCTGTCAAAAGAAGCTGAATAAAACCATCTTTGCTTCAATTTTGCGCGAACACTATTTTGCGCTATATATGCTTCCTCTTTTCTGAGCCATGAAACAGACATGTCAGAATGTAGAACGAAGACACTGGCAGTCATGACTACAGAAACGCTTGCGGAGCGCACGGCAGCAGGGGAAAAGCTTCTGGCCATCGATGGCATCGTGTTCGACGTGGGTGTCTGGGCGAAGAAGCACCCCGGGGGGGCCGAACTTTTGTACAGCTGTTCCAGTGCCGATGCCACTGACATCTTTTACGCATTTCACCCCAAAAAATGCACGAACTCCACTGCGCACAAGGTTCTTGCTCGATTGCCACAGGTAGCAACAATCCAATTTGCCCCAAAATCTGAGCTTCAGCAAGACTTTGAGCTCTTGAGAGACAATGCTGTGGACATTGGCTTGTACAAGGTGTGCCCTTGGTACTATGCCGTCATCCTTTCGCGCGTACTCCTTTTGCTTGTTCTGGGCGTCTCTCTCACTGCCACGGCCACGACCTTTGCCGGGACTCTAATAGCAGGGCTGGTTATGGCCCTGTACCTGCAACAAGTGGCGTTTGTCGGCCACGACTGCGGACACAATTCCGTAACCTTTTCATCAGCTTTTGACGGAGTGCTTGGTTTCATCGTCGGACCCCTGCTGACAGGCGTCAGCATTTCGTGGTGGAAGCATTCGCACAATGTCCACCACGCGGAGACCAACCACCAGGTTGCCTGGCCCGAATCTCTCGCGCGCGCTCACACTTTGCGTAGTGCCACATTTTGTCTGACGATGGCCCGGCGTCACAGGAAAAGGACCCAGACATTCAGCACCTGCCCGTCTTTGCCCTCTCGGCCAGAGTCATCGCAGAGGGCGGCCTGTATTCTTACTACCACCGAAAGTTTATGTGCTACGATGCAGTGGCTCGTTTTTTCGTGCACCGTCAGCATCTGTTTTTCTTCCCCGTCATGTGCTTTGCAAGACTGAACCTCTACCTGCAAAGCTACCTGTTCCTCTTCAGCGGCAAATACACAGGCTCCCTGTGCGGTGCCGTGACTGAGTGTGCGGGGATGACCCTGCACCACGCGCTGGTCCTTGGCCTGCTTTGCAATCTTCCAACAGGCAAGCTTGCCGCCACGTGGTTTTTCGCCACGACCGGCTTTTCAGGCGTGTTAAACGTGCAAATCGTCGCTTCGCATTTTGGGATGCCAGTGCTGCACGAAAACGACCTGTCTGAGTTTGAGCAGGCCCCGTTTTTTCTGCGGCAGCTGGCGACGACGACGGATATCGAGACATCTTGGCTGTCTGGCTGGTTTTTTGGGGGCCTTGAGTACCAAACCGTGCATCATCTTTTCCCCCGCATACCGCGCAGGAACCTACACCGGACTGCGGCGATGGTCAAATATTTCTGCATGCGACATGGCATCCGCTACAACAGCATGACCTTCTCACAGGCCATTGCAAAAGTACTAGCGAACCTCCGCGCTCAGTCGCGCGTTGCGAGGGCTCAACATGAGGCACAGACGCCTCTCAAAGAGACGCGATTTTAATATCCCAAAAATCAGAACAACAGAGACCTAAGCCTTGGACGCGCCAGTCGCAGCTATCTTCATCCAGCGCAGGCGGTGATCCTGCAGCGCGGATGTCTTTTGTTCCTTGGTCTCCATCATCTGTTTGTACTGTTTTTGCAGGCCCTCGACGCCCGTCTGAAACTCCTTCTCCACTTCGGCAACCTTGTCCTCGCGCTCCTTGATGGCTGCAAGAACCGCCGACTCGTCCATGGCCATTATTTCGTCCATTTCTGTCTGCTCTGCGTCGGTGCACAGGTCCCGGCGGGAGGGCGAGCACGACAGCTTGATGTTGGTGAGTGCATGGCTTTTCATTGTGTCATAGTCCCGCTGCCCCTTATAGTCTTGGAGCATCGACGGGTCGCCATACTTGATCGTGGGGTACCCTTGTACTCCAACACTCTCGCACAGGCTCTTGCAGCCGCCTGTACAGTCGCATTCCTCGACGAAGATCTCCTTGGAGTCCTTAAAGTCCGCCATGAGCGCTTCCCACGCCGGAGCCATGGCCTTGCAGTGCCCGCACCACGGTGCGAAAAACTTGATGAAGGCGGCGCGTTCCCCGGCCAATTCTGAAAAATTGTCTTTGTTCAGTTCACTGGCGTCACACAGAGCAACATGCCAAACCATGAGCAGCACAGCGGTTTTGGCGAGGGTCATTTCTCTATCGAACCACGTCGACACGCGCGCGGCTCTCTATGTTCAATTGTTTTTTTTTGGGGCGACTGTCTCTCCTCAGGCGGCAGCAGGCGATAGAGCGTGGTCGCGTCCTGCAGCAGCGGCGAACCCCGAAAAGCATGCAGCTCCATAAGAGATCGCATGTCTCGCGCGTACAGCCGCGGCAGTGCCAACAGGCAACCATCGTCGTCAACGAGTTTTAGCAGGGCGAAAATGGCCGACCTCTGCACAAACAAATCCCGCCCGTACAAGCGTTCATCCTCTGCAATGCGTAACAGCAAGCGGTGCCCGCCCGCTGCAACAAACTTGAGCACGAGCCGCGGATAAGAGCAAGCGTGAAAGAGAATGTCCAGGGCCTCCATCAAGGTATACAGCGAAAACTCCAACTTGCCCCGGATCAATAAGGGTGCAGCGACGTTCATGTCCCGAGAGAGGTACGTGATGATGATTGACGATGTGAGCTCCTCATGCGGATGCACCACGCACTCCGCCGAGGTTCTTATCAACAGATTCATGCACCGGAGAGCCCCGTTTTGGACCGAACTGTTTCCCGCCGCGCCTCGCACGCGCCCCGTGATGAAATCTAGCACGGTTTTGAAGAGCCACTTTTGTAAGCTGGCGGAAGAATCCACTGGATGTACAAGAAGATGATTCATGATGTTTGCACATAGCAGTGGCATCTGTTTGTCGTCGGGGAAATTTTCGACACACTTGCATATGCCTGTTAAAATGGCAGGTGCGTACTGTAGCAACACCTGCGAAGGGCACCACGGCAAGATGGCGTGATCAAAGTAGTTTAAGCACTCAATTTGCACATCCCTGTTCATAGCAGAATCCAGGAAGATGCGCACAATCGTTTCAAACGCGCGCTGGTAGTGTGGCACAAAAAGCCGCGGGAAGGAACCAAGCACGTCGACGTACAAAAACTGAAACATCACCCGAATCAACGTGCACAGTGCCTTCCCATGGCTGAGATGCATCCCCTGATCCGCGCGGCGTTGTAAAACCTGGCAAAACACCGCCATGTTCTCCTCGCGCGTGCAAAATGATTTGGAAAATGCGTCTCGGCCCCATATGTCACTGGACAGAAGCGTGACCAGAATCTGACACACTAGCTGCACCAGTTCGACCTGATTATGGTGCTGCTGAACCACGCCCAACAGAGCTTGCACAAAGGCCTCCGTACGCATGGCACTGGGATACAGCCCGTTCCGCGTCACAGCCTCGAGAATGCGCAGCCCCGTCCGTACCCCGCCTGTGTGCTGTTGCCAGTGCTGCACGATCCAATGTACCAACGCAGTGCTGAGGTTACTGAAGGCAACATTACGGACGCTGGCTGGTTTTGTTGGAAAGCTGCACAAAATAAGCTTCATGAGCCGGCATTGGTCCAGTGCGCTGTCACTCAACGCTTTCATCGCGGAGACGTAAAAGGTCACGCGCGAATACGTTGAAATATACACCGTCTCAGTCCAGGGCAGCAGCTGCGGTTGAACAGCCCATTGCATTACCCTTGTGTTCAGAGTGCGATGCGCGTGGCTTGCCGCAGCGTGCCAGGACCGATTCACCACCTTGCACGCGCCCAGCACGCGTCGAATGTCAAACACGAAATCCAACGACTCAAACCGGTCGAGGTACACCGGGCCAACATCGATGACATGCAGAAGCGTCTTGAGCGTCACGTCTTCAGGCGCGCAGCCTGGCCTGGCTTGCTGCATGCCACGTGGTGTTTCAAAAACGATCAAATTGAATCGAGTATTTTTTTGTACCAGACTGATTTTTAATATAAAAAAAAGAACACACACCCAAGTCTGCTCCAGGAGAAGCGGCGGGATAGCCACATGCCACCGGCCAACTTGCTGTTTCACGGCGTGTCGAAGCGCACGCTCGGATCGTGGTTTGTCAGGCAAAAGGATGCCGTGGACCAGGCGCGCGCCGGAAATTTGCTGACCGGGGACGCCAGCGGCGGGCTTCTGGCGTCGTTTGACAAGAGACCTGTGGAACCCGGGTCGGAGTGGATCGCGACGCGCATCCTGCAGCCTACGCAGGAGCGCGTGCACAACGAGCAACTGTCTCGGGCTTTGGTCGTGAAGCAGAGCTTTAGTAGTGCAGAAGTGGCGTCGTTTGATCTGCCGGTGCTGCATCAGAAAATGTATGTCGTTGCCGACGACGGTGCAAAGTACAAGCCCCTGCTCACCACGCCCATGAGCAAATTCTTTGTGCTGTTCGACAGCATCGACGATTACGTGGAGGAGATCGTCGAGCAGCCTGACAGCCAGCGTTTTTTCTACGAAATCGTGGCGCAGCGCTGCTGCCTGTACTTTGATCTGGAGTGCGAGGAGCCGCCCGACGGGCTCAGGTCGCTGGTCGAGACGCGCGATTTTCTGTTTGAGACCGTGCGGGACGTGTACAAGGCCCTGCAGAAATTTTCGGCGCTCGTGTCCGGCACCGAGCAGAAGCTCAAGGTTCAATTGGCTGAGTCGAGTCGCGAGAAAAGAGACGGCACGAAGAAGGCGTCGTTCCACCTCGTGTGCAAGTCGTTCCACTTTGAGAGCAATGCACAGGACAACCTCATGGAGTTCTTTGTGTGGGCCATCAAGCACTACATCGCGGACCGGCGCGAGCACGTGGACATTGCAGTGTACTCGTGGTTCCGGAACTACCGCATGCTGCTCAACCGGAAGCGCGGGGACGACGCCGCGCTGCGAAAGGTCAATATCGGAGAGACACTCGAGCTCAACTACAACTACGACGCCGACGGCAAGCGGCAGCTCTCTGATGCCGAGTATCAGAACCGCATGCACGAAGACATCCGCGCGTCGTTGGTTGCTAATGTGTACCCTGATTCGACGCTGATCACAAAACGGGACGTGGAGATGTTTGAGGACTTTGTGGACAGCGCCCGCGTTGGTCTGGACTGGGCGCCGGCGAAGAAGTCAGCTGGGCCCAAAACCGAAGCGCTTTCAGAACCGGTGCTGCAGGAGATCCTTTCGGAGCGAACAGAGCTGACACGCGACGAACTAAACAGAATCTGCGCAACGCTGGGCCGCGGCATCTCGCCCTCCTCGCGCGTCACCGTCACACAGGACGGGGCCCAGGTCGTGTACCGGCCAGTGGTGCAGAACTCGAAGCGGTTCAGCAACGTCAAGGGCGTGCGATCTGTCAAGGTTAAGCGCCCTGCCCCGGCCGCGGCAAGCGAGCCTCTCGCAGAAGTCAAGACCCCCAAGGTTGCCCTGGACCTGCCACCCTACTTCCAGAACATCTTTTGCGACAACGCGAGTAAGGTGAAGCGGGAAGACAAGGAGCACGAGTGGTTCACGTACGCCAAGGACTGCTTCGACCTGGGCGTCGTGGAGACGGCCGAGACCTTTTACGTGCAGTCGCCCGCCCGCTGTCCGTACGATTGGTGCACGGGGGGCAGGAAGGGGGTCCCGCACAAGAGCAACAACATGATTTGCTGCCTGCTGAAGCGCACCGACAGGGACGAGACTGAAATGTTTGGGTTCTGCTTAGATCAATCCTGTCGGAAGGCATTCATAGACTCGATCAAGGATCTGCCGTCGGGGCACGGGATATGCAGCATGCAAAGCAAGGCACTGCCGTCTGTGTATTCAAAGTCTGACAACAGGACGGATATCCAGAAATATTTCATGACGCCTTACAAGTTCTCGCAGCTCCGCGACGGCGGCCGCAGGCAGAAGCTTCTCGACATTTTGCAAAAGGACCCAGCACAGATCCGCAAGATCATGTCGGGCGACGGGCCGGGCCGCGTGCACAGGAACGCATACTTTGAGTTCTTGGGCAACACGGGGTGGGTGAAAATTTGCGAGTTGCTGCCCACGTCTTTTCTGCCGGGGCGTTAGGATCTTGTTGGCTTTTTGTTTTGATGCGATTACTTTGCGTCCATAATAAGTGTTTATTGGTAAAGTCCATGGAGCAACTGCAGAAATAATACAGCCACAATTAGGCACGAGGCTCAAGCGGAAGGCTACACGTCCATCATAAGT
>Ga0207993_1000229_pt1 | contig 22659 bp, 19 predicted proteins | sample ETN01SmetaG_2_FD_185791 | JGI IMG/M metagenome (GOLD analysis project Ga0207993, IMG submission 185791) | Marine microbial and viral communities from oxygen minimum zone, Eastern Pacific Ocean - ETNP2014F12-01SV265 (SPAdes) (version 2) | ecosystem: Environmental > Aquatic > Marine > Oceanic ...
GCAGTCAACAACGGCCGCAAGTACGATATCATCAATATTGATGATCCGAAGAAACCGTTCCGAGTAGGTGTCTACGAACTTGATACGCCAGGGCACAGCATTCATGACGTATGGATCGAAGATGGGATAGCCTATTCTTCCAACTGGGCAGATGGTATAGTAGCGGTCGACATAGGCGCAAAAAAACATAAAGAGTCAGATAGATCAAAATCGCAATTCAACCCGCTCCTAGCAAAAGCAGGACAAGGCAGCCCTTCCAATCCAGTTAAGCTAGCTGAAATGAAAGACCCTACAGGAAGAAACCACGCTGCGTTTCCATACTTAAATGAAGAGACAGGCCAGTTCTACATTATTGGAGGAGACGAAAACTTTCCGTGGGGCGTTCAGGCGACTAAGAACAAACCATCTAATCCGCGCGGGGGCTATCATTTTATGAATTTCACTGATCCTAATAATCCCCGAGAGGATGCGATTTATGAGGTTCCAGAAGCGGGCTCACACAACCTTTGGATATATGGCGATATACTTCTGGCTGGTAATTATCAGGGCGGATTAAGAATTGTTGATATTTCTGGTGAGCTTCTGGGCGACATATATAAACAAGGACGCGAAATAGCCCACTATTTATCCTACCACAAAGATGGAAGAATACCTAACGCACCGATGGTTTGGGGAGCACAACCATACAAAGATTATATCTTCTTTTCTGATATGAACTCTGGACTTTATTGTGTGGCATATGAAGATGAACAAAAAACGGCTTCAGCTGAATAATTAAAGGAGACTATAATGAAAAAAATTACCACTATTTTATTTTTATCAATCACGATAATCCTTGGTCAACCCCCAAGATCGCAAAACTCTAATCTAAAATTTGTCTTTGAACCGGATAGTATTTCATTAAACGTTGGTGAGAGCAAGGCGTTAACGGTTCGTCTTGTTGATAAGGACGGTAAACAAGCAAAAGGAATGTTTATGGTGCGCGGAGCGCGTAAAGCTCTATCTGTCGAGCCTAGACTTAGCGATTCTACCGGAGTTTCAAAAGTAACTGTAAAAGCTTACAAATCTGGAAAACTCTCTGTGCGCGCATATGCACGCGGAGTTAAAGGTGGCTACGTATCTGGTAGGCTTAATGTTTTTGTTCCTGACCCGCCACTGGACCGCATTGTCTTCGATGAAACTATCGATAAGGTTTACACCGGAACAACGGTAAACTATTCAGCCAAGATCTATGATGAAGCTAATTTAATTAGAGACGATCTCGAGGTAAAATTTTCCTCAAGCAATAAAAATACAGCAGAGTTTGATCGATTTGGTAATCTTAGCGTCAAGAAAGCTGGAAGGTTTACTGTAACTGCAGCTATTGAAAACATTGAGAAAACCATAAAAGTTAGCTCTAAAAAGAACCCCGTTAAATCTTTGAAAATGGTTGCAGATGCTAAGGAAATACGCACCGGAGACGTTATCAAATTTACTGCTAAACCCTTGAACTCAAGAGGTGGGTCAGTAAAAGACGTCCCAGTGGTATATTCATTTTCGGGAAAAGCAGTTTATACTGATAATTTTGTTAACAACAGATCGAGCGAGTCTGTTGGTCTGCCCGCAGCAGGATTAATTACCGATGAAGGTAAATTTGTTGCTGAAACGCCTGGTATTTATACTATCACTGCTCAAACAAGTGGCTTTTCTGCTATGGCAAAAGTCAAAGTAGTTCCCAGAAACGTTCAAAGAAGAATTGAAGTGGTTGGACATGGAACTGTATCAGACCATCATACTTCAGATCTATGGGTGTGGCCCGGCATTGGAAAGCACAAAGGAAAAGACTTTGCAGTTACAGGAACCCACAGCGCGGATGGTGAAGCATATTTTTGGGACATAACCGATCCATCAAAAATGGCAATAATTGATACGATTAAAGTAGATGCTCGAACAGTAAATGATGTTAAAATTAGTGAAGATGGACGCGTAGGTATCATTTCAAGAGAAGGTGCATCTAACAGAAAAAATGGTCTAGTTATACTTGATGTAACCGACCCTTACAATGTCAAAATAACAAAAATGTACGATGATAACTTAACTGGTGGTGTTCACAATGTTTTCATTTATCAAGATCATGTATATGCACTAAGTGCTGGTACGCGCTACGATATTATTAATATCAGCGATCCAGCAAATCCATTTCGTGTTGGATCTTATGAGCTAGATACTCCTGGCCATAGCATCCACGATGTTTGGGTTGAAAATGGAATAGCTTATTCATCTAACTGGGCAGATGGTGTACATATTGTAGATGTTGGTGGTATTCCACAAAGCGAACAGTCTAGAGATAAAAAGAACTTTAATCCATTTATAGCTTTAGCTGGAAAAGGAAGCCCTGGAAACCCTATTAAGCTCGCTAGTAAGTCCGACCCCAATGGACATAATCATGCAACATTTCCATTTGTAAGTCAATCTACTGATAGATTCTATATGATCAATGGTGACGAGTGGGCTAAACGTATACCTGGATCAGAAGAAAGTATTTATCAGGGCGGATTTCATTTCGTTGATTTTACAGATATTAATAATCCTGTTGAAACAGCGATTTATCAGGTTCCAGAAGTAGGTTCACATAACCACTGGGTTGAAGGCGACATTCTTTATGCCGGATATTACTATGGAGGAATAAGGGTACTAGATATCTCTGGTGAGCTACTTGGCGATCTTTACGCTCAAGGAAGAGAAATAGCTTTCTTTGAGGGTAGGGATCCTAATGGAAAAATTCCTAACGAAACAAATGTTTGGGGTGTTATACCCTATAAAGGCTTGATCTATTTTGCTGACCATTATAATGGTCTTTGGGCTGTTAAGCTTGTTGATGAAGAACCAATGGGAACAAACTAATGATTATAAAAAAAATAACAATCTTTCTTTCACTTTTATTCGTTTTTAGCAAAGGCGTTTTAGCTAATGATTATTATGTTTATGTTTGCGCTGAATCCGAAGACGAGGTCGCCCTTATTAAGTTTGATGGCAAAAAAGCTGTTGTTGAAAAAACTATTCCTGTTGGGGTATGGCCTTTAGAAATCGAAGGACCACATGGAATTACCGTAGCTCCTGACGGACAGCACTGGTATCTATCAATGGCGCACGGAATGCCCTATGGCCACTTGTATAAATATTCTACAGGAACAGACAAGTTCGTAGAGAGAGTTGAGCTTGGAATGTTTCCAGCTACTATGGAAATATCAAAAGCTACGGGCCTTCTCTATGTTGTTAATTTCAACTTACATGGAGGTCATGCTGACGCTAGCACGGTCTCTATTGTTGACCCTGAAGATATGATTGAGGTAGAAAGAGTAGAAACTGGCGTTATGCCACATGGATCGAGAATGTTGAATAACGGTATGAAGCATTATTCAGTAGCTATGATGTCTGGAACTCTCTACGAAATTGATGCGATGTCTATGGAGCTATCAAGGACGCTTTCAACTTCTCCACCCATGAAAATGAGCTCAAAAAAAGGAAAACATTCCTCGCACAATATGCATAAAATGGACCATTCGATGCATGCATCGAATAAAAAATCAGATAAGAAACCCATGGGCAACATGTCAATGAATCACAATATGCCACCTGAAAAACCAACATGGGTATATCCCCACCCAAACGATAAGCTTTTATATGTTGTTAACAATGGCACCGATAATGTTGTTGAGGTAGATGTAGAAAAATGGAAGGTCACGCGAACCTTTAAAACAGACAAAGGTCCTTACAACTGTGAAGTAAGTAGAGATGGAAAATATCTAGTTGTTACCTATAAGAGCGCTGCTAAAACAGGAGTATGGGATCTTAAAAAAGGTAAAGAGATTGCAAAATTTAAAAACACCCGCAAAGTTACACATGGAGTTTCTATTTCTCCAGATAGCAGATACGCGTTTGTATCGGTTGAGGGTGTTGGTAAAGAGCCTGGAGCTGTAGAGGTTTTTGACTTAAAAAATCTTAAAGCAGTTGCCGTAGCTGAAATAGGTAAACAAGCTGGTGGCATTGCCTTTTGGAAAATGACTAACTAAAGTCAGTCTACTTTCTCACGCTCACCTTTAGTCATTTCTAATACTATCTCAGTGCTTCCCTTGAAGCTTTTATGTTGTTCTTTTGTAGCTTTGAAGAAATATAGCACCGTTAAAAAATAGAGTACGTGGAACCACCACTCTGAAACTTTACCAAAATAAAAAATTCCGTCAATTATTACTGTAGCCATAAAAAGCATTGTAACCATCATTGTGGGTGGATACAACTTTCTCTTTATAGCAAACATTCTTTTGTAGAGGTCGTTACCTAGCTCAGGGTGAGACTCTAAATACTCGCGTACATTAACACCGGTACCAACAAAGAAAAACATAACAAGAGTTTGGGCAGCTATAAAGACAATGCTAACCATCAAATCAAAAGTTATTCTATTTGTAATCCAGAAATCAAAATAATGATTCAATCCAATTTGAATCAAACCTGCTCCAGATATTGCTATAAGAACATAGCAAAGTATCATAAAAAACCACATTATACGTTGACCTCAAACATTAAAATGAAAGTATATACAATCTCCATCTTGAACAATATATTCCTTTCCTTCTAGCTTTGCCAGGCCGGAATCTTTTACAAGTTTTTCGGATCCCATTTTTACCAAATCATCATATTTTATGATTTCTGCTTTTATAAATCCCTTTTCAAAGTCAGTATGTATTTCAGATGCAGCTTTTGGTGCGCTTGAACCTTTTTTAATTGTCCAGGCCCTAACTTCTTTTTCACCACCGGTAAAGTAAGTTTCAAGATTTAAAAGTGAAAAAGCCCTTTTTATTAAATGATTTAACCCAGGTTCAGATAAGCTATATTCATTTAAAAATTCTGATTGTTCTGCTTTATCTAAGACAGAAATTTCTTGCTCGACCTTTCCACAAAGCTTGATAGCTTGCCCACTGTTACCATTAATTGTCGATAGGAGTATATCTGAATGTTTTGAATTCTTTTCTGACATCAGCTCATCCTCATTAATATTTGCAACGTACATGATGGGTTTTGCTGTCAATAAATAAAGCTCGTTAATCATTTTCTGTTCTTCGCTTGTACATTTGTAGCTTCTTGCAGGCATTCCATCATCACAAAACACCTTAAGTTTTTTTACAAATTCTAATTTTATCCCAGCGGTTTTATCTGATTTAGAAAGCTTTTCAAGCCTTAATAGCCCCTTTTCGATTGTATTAAGGTCAGCAAGCAAAAGCTCCGTTTCAATGAGCTCAACATCGCGTAAGGGGTCAACGGAATTTTCAACATGCGTAACATTCTCATCTTCAAAACATCGAACCACATGAACAATTGCATCAACCTGACGTATCTGAGCGAGGAATTGATTGCCAAGACCCTCTCCTAAACTTGCTCCTTTTACTAGACCTGCAATATCCGTGAATTCAACAGTTGCTGGCGTGACTTTTTCTGGATTATAAATATCTCTAAGCGCATCCAGTCTTTCATCGGGCAAGGGCACAATTCCAATATGAGGTTCAATTGTACAAAAAGGATAATTTTCTGCTGGAACTGAAGAGGAGGTTAAAGCATTAAAAATAGTTGATTTACCAACATTAGGAAGACCGATTATCCCGCACGTTAATGACATAATCTTAAAATGTCTTTTGTAAATTTAAAAAGGGTCAGCCGCCGGGTCTTGACCGTAGTCCCAAGTTAGATTTTCAAACAAACCAACTTGTAGATCCTTTGCAAAGTAAATTGCTTTATCTTTTACTTTGAGCACTGCATCGCCCCAAACCATATGCGTAGGTCTGGTTATAAATTTTTTAATATCAATCTGGTAGGTAATTTTTTCATGGTAGGGTCTAACTTGACCTTTAAACTTTAAGTCTTTAACACCAAGCGCTCTCCCCTTACCTTTTCCGCCTGCCCAGGTAAGAAAAAACCCAAGCAGTTGCCAAAAACCATCAAGACCTAAGCAACCAGGCATCACAGGATCATTTTTGAAGTGGCAATCAAAAAACCACAACGACTTATTGATGCCAAGCTCCGCGGTTATTTCACCCTTTCCATACGCACCACCCTCATCTGAGATATGGACGATTTTATCCATCATTAACATGGGAGGTGTTGGTAGTTTGCCATCTAAATTTTCAAAAAGTTTTCCAATACCGCTATTTAGAAGATCTTCTTTAGAGAATCGTTTTTTTCTGCTCATATTCTTTCCACTTCGTTAATAGAATTTACCGATAAATACATTAAATCATTCATTGTTTTGTATGTCGTTCTTTGATTTGATTTTTCATTAAATTTAAACTCTAATTAAAGGAGTTTTATATGTCAGAATGGGTTTTGTTATTAGGTGGCTCAACCGGACACGGCGCTGCTACAGCAAAAAAATTAGCTCAAGATGGGTATGGAATCATTGCTTTTCATTTTGATCGAGGAGAGGCTAAAAAGATAGCTGAAGAGACGATTAAAGAAGTGAATGAACTTTCAAATGGTCGCTGTCATTATTTCAATACAAACGCAGCTTCAGAAGAAGCTATTGAAACCTATTTACCCCAAATTAAAGAGATTACAGATGGATCGAAATTAAAACTATTACTGCATTCAATTGCATTTGGAACCACCACCAATTTTTTTGGAGAAAAGCCAGTTACTCAGCGTCAAATGGATATGACAGTTCACGTTATGGGCAACTCAATTTTATATTGGACGCAAAAACTTTTTTCAAATGAATTACTTGGTAGTGGCTCAAGAATCATCGGACTAACCAGCGAGGGAAATTATTTAGCTATGGAAGGTTACGGTCCAGTTAGTGTTGCAAAAGTTGCTATGGAAGCGATCATTAGACAGATTGGGTGGGAACTCGGTCAGTTTGGAATTACCGCTAATTCAATCCAAGCTGGAGTTACCCCAACGCGAGCGCTGACAAAGATAAACGACAGATGGGAAGATTGGGTTGAGAATACAAAAAAAAGAAATCCAATGCGAAGAACTACTACCCCAGAAGATGTCGCTGGAACCGTCTCGATGTTATTAAAGTCCGAAGCAGACTTTATTAATTGCTCAATAATTTATTGTGATGGTGGAGAGCATAGATCAGGAACAATCTAATCTATGATTCAGAATTATCTAACTCGGATCTTTTCTTTATAAGGTCCAATAGATCAAAATGCTCTTTTGTTGGTTGAAGCTGAAAACAAGTTTCAGCTTCTTTTAATGCATAATCCCACCAGCCTTTTTTTGTATACATTAGCGATAAGTTATAATGAGCCCTACTTAAAGACCTAAATTCTTCTCTGTTTAAGTTTTTGCCAGAGGTTGGGTAAAGCCTGGTTACCTCTTTGAACTCGAGAATTGCATCATCAACCAAGCCTTTTTGTGCATACCATTCACCAAGCTCTAAATGACGCTTTGGGTCATCTTTGCAGCCACTTGTAAATGTTAAAAAACATATCAAAAGCGCTGTCTTAAGTAAAAATGAGTACTTCATAATAATATTTAATTTCAGTTTAGAACCTCTACAAAAGCAAAACATTTATGTGTTAAAAAATTAACCATTGAGTAAAAAAGTGTATATCAAAATTACGCTTTGCCTCCATGAGAGGAAAGATTTGAAATATCAAACCCATAGGATCCAATAGCTGCTTCCCACATTTGCTCATCTTCGCAATTAAATACAAAATCAGAACTTGCATCCTGTATCATCCAGTCTCCATTTTCAACTTCATCTTCAAGTTGGCCTGCTGACCATCCCGAATACCCCATCATAAACTTGAACTTACAATCTTTATTTTCATGAGCCTTCTCTAAAATATCTATATGACTAGACATAAACAAATTATCTGATACCTTTACTGAATTGTTTACAAAAATTTCTTTGTCATGGAGCATGATCCCGCGCTCCACTGAAACCGGACCACCAATATATAATGGAGAATGTCTATTTAGGTTCGCATCAGTTTTTCTATTAAGATCACTATATATTTGAGAACTTAACATGTCATCCAACCTTTTATTTATAATCAAACCAACTGCGCCGTTGCTATTATGCTCACACACAAAGATGACGCTTTTAGAAAAAAGATTATCCTGCATATGTGGAGTTGCTATTATGATTTGGTTTAAAAGACTATTCACAATTTTTTGTAGGTTACACTGTAAATCATTTTTTGATGGTGATTAGAAAATACCTAGATTCTAGGTCGCAATTAACCAAAAAATACTTTTTTTAAATAAATAATTACAAAATGAAATCAAAAAATGAAAAGATAGTAATTAAAGGCGCGCGCCAACATAACCTAAAAAATATCGATGTAGAAATTATTAGAAACAAGCTTGTTGTGGTTACAGGGCTCTCGGGTTCTGGAAAATCATCTTTGGCATTCGACACGCTTTATGCAGAAGGTCAAAGAAGGTACGTTGAGTCGCTTTCTTCATACGCACGACAGTTTTTAGGTTTAATGGAAAAACCTGACATCGACTATATTGAAGGCTTATCTCCAGCCATTTCAATCGAGCAAAAGGCATCCGCAAGGAACCCTCGCTCAACAGTGGGAACCGTTACCGAGATACATGACTACCTAAGATTATTATACGCTAATATTGGAAAACCTCATTGCTGGCTGTGCAACCGACCAATTCAAAAACAAACCGTTCAGCAGATTGTTGACTCAATCATGAGATTCAAGAAAGATTCAAAAATAAATATTTTAGCACCGGTAATTCGAGGAAGAAAAGGTGAGCATAAGACCGCACTTTCCGATGTAAAAAGAGAAGGTTTTTTGCGCGTTAGGATTAATGGAGAAATAAAAAATATTGATGATAAAATAAAATTAGCTAAAAATAAAAAACATACTATTGAAATTGTCATAGATAGACTTATTCTAGATGAAGACTACATGGAGAGACTAACTGAATCAGTTGAGCTTGCTTTAAAAATCGGCTCCGGAATGATAATCATTCATGAGTTGCCAAATAATGACCATGTTTATAGCGAACATTTTGCCTGTCCCCATTGTGAGGTCTCAATGGAAGAATTATCAGCGAGAATGTTCTCTTTCAATTCTCCTTATGGAGCATGTTCAAATTGTGATGGCCTAGGATCACATATGGAGATTGACCCTGAAATGGTTGTGCCTGATAAAACTAAATCAATCATCCAGGGAGCTATTCTCCCTCTAGGAGAACAGCCCAGGGGGAATTGGTATGGTAGTGTATTGAAAAGCCTTTCTGAAGAATATAATTTTAATTTTACTACACCATGGTACAAATTAGATCCTAAGGTTCGTGAAATACTGCTTATGGGAACTGGAGTTAAAAAATTAAAAATGAAATATTCCTCAACGCGTTGGAGCGGGACTTATACTGGTGGATGGGAAGGTGTTATTTCGAATCTTATGCGCCGCTACAAGCAAACAAAATCCAATCATATAAGGGACTGGATTGAACAATTCATGAGCATGAAACCATGTCCAAAATGCTCAGGTTCACGGTTAAAAAAAGAATCTCGCGCTGTTACTATAAGTGAAACAAGTATAGGTCAGCTTTCTTCATATCCCATTAAAGAGATCAAAGAATTTTTTGATAGGTTAAAGTTAAACAAAATGGACTCGGCAATTGCCGATCAAATAATTAAAGAAATTAAGAAACGAATAAGTTTTTTAATTGATGTAGGTCTAGACTATTTAACTCTAGATAGATCTGCCACCACTCTTTCTGGGGGAGAAGCTCAAAGAATTAGACTGGCTACTCAGATTGGAAGTCAGTTGGTGGGTGTACTATATATTCTTGATGAGCCCTCCATTGGTCTGCACCCAAGGGATAACGCTCGATTGCTTAACTCCTTGAAAAAACTGCGAGACCTTGGTAATTCAATTATCGTAGTTGAGCACGACCAAGAAACCATGGAAGAAGCAGATCAAATAATAGATATAGGTCCTGGAGCTGGTGAGCATGGAGGAAAGGTTGTTTTTTCAGGCACCCCAGAAGAAATCTTAAAATCTAATTCATCAATCACCGGAAAATACCTTTCAGGAGAAAAATCAATTAAGCTTCCCAGAAAAAGAAGAGCTGGTAATGGAAAACAGATATCTTTATCAGGTGCCAGTGGAAATAACCTCAAAGAAATCAAAACCAATTTTCCCCTGGAGAAATTTATTGTAGTTACAGGGGTAAGCGGATCTGGAAAAAGTACTTTAGTCAATGAAACTCTTTATCCAATTCTTGCGAAAGAATTGAATGGATCAAGAGCTTATCCTTTACCCTACAAAGACGTAGACGGTCTTCAGTATATAGATAAGGTGATAGATATAAATCAAAAACCCATTGGAAGAACACCAAGATCCAATCCTGCAACATATACCGGAGTGTTTACATTTATTAGAGACCTGTTTTCTCAACTTCCTGAAGCTAAAATTCGCGGCTATAAACCTGGTAGATTTTCGTTTAACGTAAAGGGTGGGAGATGTGAGTCTTGTGAAGGGGATGGCATTATAAAAATTGAGATGAATTTCCTACCAGATGTTTATGTAACTTGCGAGGTCTGTAAGGGTGCGCGGTACAATCGAGAAACGCTTGAAATAAAATATAAAAATAAAAACATCGCAGAAATTTTAAACATGTCGGTTGAGGAGTCATTAAGTTTTTTTGCTAACATTCCTCAAATAATGAAAAAACTAACAACGCTTAACGATGTTGGATTAGGTTATATTAGACTAGGCCAACAGGCTACGACTCTTTCAGGCGGAGAAGCACAGCGAATAAAACTATCTACCGAACTTTCAAAATCAAGTAGAGACAAAACATTTTATATTTTAGATGAACCTACAACCGGTTTACATTTTGAAGATGTTAAGCTATTGTTAGGAGTATTACAAAGATTGGTTGACAAAGGAAACACTGTTGTAGTTATTGAACACAATTTGGATGTTATTAAGAGCGGTGACTGGATTATTGACCTTGGCCCAGAGGGAGGAGTTGACGGTGGTAGGGTATTAGTATCTGGAACCCCAGAGCAGATCACTCTTGATAAGAATTCTCATACTGGCCGATTCTTAAAATTGGCACTAAAATCAAAAAAGGTATCGTAATGAAAAACCCTAAAGAACTTGAACAATTTTATAAACACTGGGAAACCACGAAAGACCTTATTGACCAATGCATTGATATAATGCTCAACTTACGTCAATCTGGTCATCCTGGTGGATCTAGATCAAAGGTTCATGCTATGGTTTCAACATTACTCTCTGGTGCTATGAGGTGGGATATTCGTGACTCAGGCAAGGTATTCTCCGATAGATACGTTTTAGTTGCAGGGCATACTAATCCAGTAGTTTATGCAACCCTTGCGGTTCTTAATGAAGCCTTGCGAATAAAGTTTGACCAAACAAATCATGAAAAATATAAGCACCACAAGGGTGAAGATTTCCAACTTGTTTGGGAAGATTTGATAACCCTCAGGAATAATAAAGGATTGCCTGGACATGCAGAAATGGAAGGAAAGACACTCTTCTTTAAATTCAACACTGGTCCAAGCGGACATGGGTCACCGGCAGCAGCGGGTGAGGCGCTTGCCCTTAAGCTTGCACGCGCTTCCGATGTTAAGGTATTTGCATTTGAAGGCGAGGGCGGATTAACGACAGGAGCAACTCATGAGACCATTAATTCTGCATGGGGGCTTGGGTTAGGGAACCTAGTTTACTTTATCGATTGGAATGATTTTGGTATTGATGCGCGTCCGTTTAGCTCAATTGTTTATGGAACTCCAGAAGATTGGTTTGGCTCCCATGGTTGGCACGTTGAAGGTACTTCAAATGTTGAGGATTGGGGTAGTCTTACAGAGGCCTACTACAAACTATTAGTTGAAAATGCTGATCCAAATATTCCTAAGATTATTTATGGAAAAGGAGTAAAAGGTAGAGGATATCATAAAGTTGATTATGCTAGTCATGGCTCGCCACATAAAAGAAATTCCGAATTATTTTGGAAAACGAAAGAAGACTTTTCAAAAAAGTATAATCTAGAATTTGAAGGTTTTAATGAAGAGCAGGCTACCACTCGCCAAGGTCAAGAAGAACAAGCGCGCTCTTATTTTCATTCAGTGTTCTCAGTAATGCGCTCTAAACCTGATCTGGTGGATTATCTATCGAGCACCTTATTGGAGCTTGGCAATTCAGTACCTGAAAAAATTGACTCTTGTAGAATAACGAACGTAAATCCAGCAAAGGATAGTGATTTGTTTGATGTAGATTCACTGCCAGATAATCTTTTTGAGGATGTTGGAGCAAAAGCGCCAAATAGAGTAGGCCTATCTAAATACGCTAGCTACATTAATTCAAAATCTATTCAAAAATATGGAAGGCCACTTGTGATAGCTATGAGCGCTGACCTAGCGGACTCAACAAATATATCTGGTTTTGCCAAAGGGTTTGATGGATCTAAGGATTTAGGTTTGTATAATTATAAAACGAATCAGGGTAGCCCACTGATTCCTCAAGGCATAACTGAATTTACCAACTCTGGAATGTTGGCGGGTCTTGCTTCTGTTAACTTTCATAGCGACCCCTATGAAGATTTCAACGGCTTCTTTGGAGCGATGAGCACTTATGGCTCGTTTAGTTATCTAAAATATGGTCCAATTAGATTGTTTAGTCAGCTAGCGCAAGACTCAAACCTTAAAGTTGGAAAACTCATTTGGGTTGCAGGGCACTCTGGACCAGAAACAGCTGAAGACAGTAGAACTCATTTTGGTATTTTTGCCCCTGGGGTAACACAGCTTTTTCCTGATGGTCATATAATTAATCTGCACCCTTGGGAACATAATGAGGTTGCGCCAGCTCTAGCCGCTGCATTGTCAACCGATGTTCCAATTATTGCGCTGCATTTGACTAGACCGCCAGTAGAAATTCCCGATCGCAAACAACTTGGGATGTCATCACATCTTGATGCTTCAAAAGGAGCATATGTCATTAAAGATTTTGATGAAAAAGGTGAAAAAAAAGGTGTTGTAATTGTTCGCGGAACCAGCTCAACAAATTCCATTGTGAATTTGCTAGATATTTTGAGAAAAGAAAATTTAAATGTTAAAATTGTGGCGGCAATTTCTTGGGAGCTATTTAAGCGGCAATCTGAAGAATACCAAAAAACTATAATATCAGATATTGAATGGTTGGATTCAATGATTGTTACAAACGGAGCTTTGCGTTTAATGCATAAATGGATTGGGGGTAAAATAGTTGAAGACTATAGCATGAGCCCAGACTTTGATAACAGGTGGAGAACGGGAGGTTCGGTTGATGAAATTGTAGCAGAATCTAAAATTGATAGCCTAAGTGTCTTAGATGGAATAAAAAAATTCGTAAACGAAAGAGATAAAAGAATGGCTGCAATTAGTAGTTCTTTGCCCAAGGCTTAACAAAATTTGACGACTGCTAATCAATTTTGTAGTTTAGACCTGCTATTTAATCAATTATTTTATCCTTTGAGTTCATATTGACAGAAATTCATATTAACGATCCTCAGCCTTTTGATGAGGATCTTAAAGTAGAAAAATCTCTTAGACCAAATCAGATTGATGAATTCATAGGACAAAAAGAGATTGTAGATAGTCTTAAATTATACATCGAAGCTGCCAATAATCGCGGAGACTCTCTTGATCACGTATTATTTTTTGGCCCTCCAGGACTTGGCAAAACCACACTTTCAGTAATTATAGCGCGTGAGCTTGGAGTAAATATTAAGCAAACATCAGGCCCTGTTTTAGATCGTGCTGGTGACCTTGCAGGTATTTTAACGAGCCTTGAAAACAAAGACGTCTTTTTTATAGATGAAATTCACAGATTGAATGCCATAGTTGAAGAATATTTATATTCTGCCATGGAGGACTATAAAATCGAAATTATGATTGACAAAGGACCAAGCGCACGCAGTGTTCAGTTAAATGTCGAGCCTTTTACTTTAGTAGGGGCTACCACAAGATTGGGTAGCCTTACATCCCCATTAAGAGACCGGTTTGGAGTTTTACTTCGATTTGACTATTACGAAAGAGAAGATCTGTATGAGATTATTAAACGCTCAGCGGAAATTCTTGAAGTTGAGATAGATAAAGATGGCGCTCTTGAGCTTGCTAGTCGGTCCCGCGGAACACCCAGAATAGCTAATCGTATTTTGAGAAGAACTAGGGACTTTGCTGAAGTTAAAGCAAATGGAAAAATTGATGGATCAGTTGCAAACGACTCGCTTTCTTCGCTAGGAATTGATCGCCATGGACTAGACTCAATGGATAGATCTATACTAGAAACTCTTATTGATAAGTTTAACGGTGGACCTGTTGGTTTAAACTCATTAGCTGTTGCGGTTAGTGAAGATGTTTCAACTATTGAAGATGTATATGAGCCATATTTAATTAAAGAAGGATTTATTCAGCGCACGAACCGTGGACGTATTGCGCAAGAAAAAGCCTACAAACATTTAGGAAAAACTATAACAAAACAACAACAAAGGTTATTTGAATGATTGAAAAAAAGAAAAAATGGAAACTTGCAGATTTTGATTACCCCTTACCAGAGAAATATATTGCCCAGTACCCGGCTAAACGCAGAGACCAATCTAAACTTATGGTCATACATAAGGATACAGGAGATATTGAACATAGAACCTTTTCGAACTTGCCTGACTACATGAAAAAAAACGATTTATTAATTACCAATAATACCAAGGTTTTCCCAGCTAGATTGTACGCAAACAAAGATCGCACCGAAGCAAAGGTTGAGGTTTTTCTGCTCAGGGAGTTAGAAAATGATTTATGGGAGGTAATGGTTCGTCCTGCGAGAAAAGTACGCATTGGAAACAAGTTGATGTTCACGAAAAACGTGTATTGTGATGTAATAGATAACACGATTTCAGGCGGGCGAGTCGTACGATTTGAATATGAAAATGAAGATATTTATGAAGTAATTGATAAGGTTGGAATCTCCCCACTTCCACCCTACATAAAAAGAGAGTCAGAGCCAAAAGATAAAGTTAGATATCAAACAGTTTTTGCTGAACAAAGAGGGGCTGTCGCTGCTCCAACAGCTGGTCTTCACTTTACTGAAGGTCTAATTGGAAGAATTCACAAAAAAGGCGCCAAAACCGCTCACACTACTCTTCACATAGGCCTTGGAACTTTCAGACCTGTTCAAGTTGAAGATCTTAATCGCCATCAAATGGATTCAGAGTATTTTGAAGTGTCGCCCGATACTGCTATGTTGATAAACGAAACTAAGAAAAAACGAAAAAAAGTTTTTGCGGTTGGTACCTCAACTGTGAGATCATTGGAGACAGTCGCGGTATCTGGTTTTCAAGTATCACCAAAACGAGGATGGACAGATAAGTTCATTTATCCACCTTATGAATTCAAGATGGTAGATGCAATGATAACTAACTTTCACCAACCAAAAAGCACATTGCTTATGATGATTTCAGCTTTTGCTGATAGAGACTTAATTATGAAAGCTTACAGAGAGGCTAAAAAGAAAAACTATAGATTTTTAAGCTATGGCGATGCAATGCTAATCATGTAATACGGATATATGTTTACTACTGCTATAATTCCAGCTGCTGGATCGGGAAGGAGATTTGGTGAGAAAAAACAGTTTAAAGTTATCAATGGTGAGCCCTTAATCTTCCATACGCTCAAACCTTTTGTTGAATCAAAAGTTATTGATGAAATCATTATAGCTTCATCAGATGAATCCATAGATCAAGTTAATAAAATTCTCATAAGTTTAAATTCGCAAAAAAACATTAAAGTTGTAACAGGATCTTCCTCAAGACAAGGTTCAGTCAAAAATGCAATTGACTCAATGAGCGAAAAAACAGAATTAATTTGCATTCATGATGCTGTAAGGCCATTTGTGACAAAAAAATTAATTAAGAAAATAATAACAAACCTCAACGATAATGATGCTTTGGTTGTAGCAAAAAAGTCGACAGATACTCTAAAGCTCATTGCTGATTCTGTAATTAAGAAAACTATTAACAGAGAAGAAGTTTGGAGCGTCCAAACTCCACAGGTGTTTAAACGAAAAGCGCTAGTTAACGCCTATATTAAAGCCCTTGAAGAAAATTTTACGGGAACCGATGATGCAACATTGGTTGAAAAAGCAGGATATAAAGTAAAAATATTAGAGGATTTTTCAATAAATATTAAAATTACAAATAAGGAAGACTGGACAATTGCGAAAGCATTGTTTAGTTTAAACAATAATGTATAAAGTTGGCATTGGTTATGATGTTCACCAATTAAAAAAAGGTGAAAAATTGATATTAGGTGGTATTGAAATTGAATCTGATTATGGTATTGTTGGGCACTCAGATGGAGATGTTTTAGTTCATTCTATAATAGATGCAATACTAGGCGCATCTTCAAAGGGTGATTTAGGTTCGTATTTTCCTAGCAACGACAAGAAATGGAAGAACTTCAAAAGTTTAAAAATGTTAAGTATGATTTACAGTGAAATCAAAGACCAATTTACCGTACTGCATCTAGACTCAATAGTTGTGTTACAGAAACCAAATATATCAAATCACATAAATGAAATGAGATCAAAAATTGCCGACACCATTCAAGTTGATCTGTCTTCAATTTCTATCAAGGCAACCACAACAGATCATCTTGGTTATATTGGCAAAGGTAAGGGAATTGCTGCCCAGGCAATTGCAACGTTGATTTTAAAATAAAAAAATGATTGTAGAGTCCCATACCAAGATCAATCTTGGGCTAAAGGTTCTAAATCAAAGACCAGATAGCTATCACAATATTGAAACAATATTCATTGAAATTGATTTTGGCGATAAGCTAACCATAAAAAAACTCGAGAGTGGATGTAAGATAACCTCAAACGCTGACTGGATGCCCTTAGACAATACAAATTTATGTTATAAGGCATACGAGCATATGTCTGAATTTGCTGATAAGGATCTTGGACTGTCGATTTACCTTGAAAAAAGGGTTCCGGCCGGCAGCGGTCTTGGTGGTGGCTCTGCGAATGCAGCGGAAACTATTAAAAGTTTAAACTCCATTTATGAGCTTAAAATGAGTCAAAATGATCTTGAGCAAGTTGCATCACAAATAGGCTCTGATGTACCTTTTTTTATACGTGGAAAAAAGCAAGTTGGAGAGGGAACAGGAACAAAGCTTACCCCAATTGATTTCCCAATGAACAAGAAAATACTTTTGGTTATACCAGAATTTTTGATTGATACAGTATGGGCTTATAGTCAAATTAAAAATAAATTGAAATCTAAAAACAATAGTACTAAGTTCGCGGACTTGAAGAGAAGTGATTTTCTCTCATTTAATAAGTTTTTTGAGAATGATTTTGAAAAAATTGTGATTCCTTCATATCCAAAGATTGGAACTCTAAAATCCAAATTATTAGAGTTAGGTGCAAGTTTTGCCAGTCTGTCGGGAAGCGGCTCGACTGTGTATGGAATTTTTGACGATGAAGCTTTAGCATTAAAAGCTAAGTCATATTTCTATTCCTCGCACAAGACCATTCTAGCCAACCCAATCTGATATATAGTAGCAATTTCTTCATCATGTAATTAAAGATACTTACTGGGGCGTCGTCTAATGGTAGGACACCGGGTTTTGGTCCCGGCAGTTGGGGTTCGAGTCCCTACGCCCCAGCAAAAATTATGAATGAACAATTAAAAATATTTTCAGGTCGTAGCAACGTAAAGCTCAGCAAAGACATAGCGAGCTACTTAGGAAAAGATCTTGGCCAATTGACCATTAAAACTTTTTCAGATGGCGAGTTGTGGCTTCAGTTTGAAGAAAACATTAGAGGTTGTGACGTTTTTGTCATCCAGCCGACTAATAGCCCTTCTGAAAACATAATGGAATTAATTTTAATAATTGATGCTGCTGTCAGAGCCTCTGCTAAAACTGTTACAGCTGTTGTGCCATATTTTGGCTACGGTAGACAAGATAGAAAAGATAACCCTCGTGTGCCAATTTCATCCCGGGTTATGGTAGATTTATTTACTGCGACTGGTGCTGATAGAATTATCACAATGGATCTTCATTCAACCCAAATTCAAGGTTTTGCAACAATACCGTTTGATCACCTATACAGTAGAATGGTATTACTTGATGCTATAAAGTCTATTGGATTAGATGAGGAGAACTCAGTGGTATTGTCTCCGGATGTTGGTTCAGCAAGAATGAGTCAGTCTTATGCTAAAAAACTTGGCATGCATTTTGCCTTAATAGATAAAAGAAGGTATGCTCCCAACAAAGCGGAGGTTATGCACCTTATTGGAGATCTTAGCAATAAGGATGTTTTGATCATTGACGATATGATCGATACAGCTGGCACAACCGTCAATGCTGCAAACGCTGCAATTGAAAATGGGGCAAATAGCGTTACTGCAGTAGCAACGCATGCGATCTTATCTGGACCTGCAATTGATAGAATCAAAGAATCTAAGATCAGTAAACTCATTGTTACCGATACAGTTGCAATTCCTGAAAGTAAAAAGTTAGATAATATGGAAATAGTAACAGTATCAGAAGTTTTTGCAGAAGCAATTAAACGTGTTTATGATGGAAAATCAGTAAGCGCATTATTTGAATTTTAAATTAGGTAATTATTATGGAATCATTTTTTAAGCTAAACGTAGAACAAAGAGAAACGACTGGTAATTCAGCTGCGCGGTCACTTAGGCGAAACGGTAAAGTGCCAGCAAACTATTATTACAAAGGCGAATCAAATCAGAATTTATCAATAGATAAAAAAACATTACACAAAGCAATACAATCCGGTCAGCAAGTTTTTGAAATGGAGCTAGATGGAAATGTTATCTATGTAACCTTTAAAGCGGCCCAATATCATCCTGTAACTGAAGAAATTATGCATGTTGATTTATTGAGGGTCAGACGTGATGTTAAAATGAAATTCAGTATTCCTCTCAATTTAGTTGGAGATTCAATTGGCGCTAATGAAGGGGGAATTGTATCACAAACAGCTACTACTATCGAACTTGAGTGTTTTCCAACGAATGTCCCAGATAGCATTGACGTAGACATTTCAAATCTTGAATTAAATGGCTCTCTTACTGCTTCAGATATTGATTTGCCTGAGGACACCGAGTTGGTTTCAGCTGAAGATACGACTATAGCTGTTTGTGCACCACCAACAACTGAAGTTGAAACTGAAACTGCTGATGAGGATGAATCTGATGAGTCAACCGATACTCCAGCTTCTGACACTGAAAGCGATGCTCAGAAATCTGGCGAAGCAGAAGATACTAGCTCAGAAACGAATGAAGACGAATCAAATAATGAAGAGGCTACATCAAATTAATGATGATCTCATTTTTAGGTCTAGGTAATCCTGGTAGCGTCTATGCAGAAACAAAACATAATGCAGGATTTTGGGTATTAGATGAGCTTTCCAAAAGATGGAAGATTGATTTTAAGCCCGGAGATGGTGATTACGTATATGCTGAAAAAAAAGATTCAAACGTGGTTTTGATAAAACCTACTACTGGCATGAATAGAAGCGGCAACATTATCAAAGTTGTTATGAAAAGATGGAAATTAAATCATGAAAACCTTCATGTAATTTTTGATGATATTGATCTTCCGTTAGGCAGCTTAAGAATAAGACCTTCAGGAGGCGATGGTTGTCACAGAGGAATGGAGTCGATTATTTATCGTTTAGGTAATAATAGATTTCCCAGGATAAGGTTTGGCATTGCCTCTGGAAGAAAGCTAAGGCCTGCTGAAGATTATGTATTGAAAAATTTTAAAAAGAAGGATCAAGTGTTGGCAGATGAAGTTATAGTGAAAACCGCAGATGCGGTTGATTCCATTATAAGTATTGGATTAGAAAAAACAATGAATCAGTTCAACGCCTGACATTTAATTATAGGTAAAAGGAGTAATTAGTGGACAATTTTTTATATTTGGCAACTTTTTCAGGCATCATCGCGATGTTATTTGCTTTCTGGAAAACCAGTTGGATAAACAGCCAAGACGAGGGAACGGATAGAATGAAATCTATTGGCACAAGCATTGCAGATGGAGCTATGGCATTTCTTAGAGCTGAATATCGTATACTTGCAATTTTTGTTTTTGCTGTTGCAGTTCTCTTGGGTGTTGCTAATTCAGGAAGATCCGACTCAAGTATTTTAATATCGCTTTCATTTATTGTTGGGGCTATAGCATCTGGATTAGCTGGTTTTTTAGGAATGAAAGTTGCTACAAAAGCAAACAATAGAACCACTAATGCAGCAAGAGAAGGTTTGGCACCAGCATTGAACGTTGCCTTTACCGGTGGCTCTGTAATGGGAATGAGCGTTGTTGGTTTAGGGGTATTAGGCCTAACAATTCTTTTCATTTTTTATTCTAACTACTTTGGAAGCGACTCTACTTCAATTAAAACTGTTTTAAATGTTATTTCCGGATTTTCTCTTGGCGCTTCTTCCATTGCTCTTTTTGCAAGAGTTGGAGGTGGTATTTATACAAAAGCTGCTGATGTAGGTGCAGACCTTGTTGGAAAAGTTGAAGCAGGTATTCCAGAAGACCATCCCCTCAACCCTGCAACTATCGCTGACAATGTAGGCGACAATGTTGGCGATGTAGCGGGTATGGGTGCTGACCTTTTCGAATCCTATGTAGGATCAATAGTAGGCTCCATGGTTTTAGGTGCTAGCATTCTTGTATCGGGGGCTTACGATCTCAATTTTGTAATGCTACCTCTGCTTATTGCTGCATCTGGAATCATTGTTTCTATTATAGGTACTTTCATGGTTTCTGTAAAAGAAGGCGGCGATCCCCAAAAAGCTCTAAATAGAGGTGAGTTTGGCAGCGCTTTTATCATGGTAGCTGTCATATATTTTCTTATTCAACAATTTTTACCTGGTAGCTTTGTTCAGGGTGCTACAACTTACTCTTCAATGGGTGTCTTTTATGCTACCGTAATTGGATTGGCTGCAGGTCTTGGAATTGGTATGATCACTGAACATTATACTGGAACGGGAACTTCGCCTGTAAAATCTATTACTGATCAATCTGTAACTGGAGCTGCAACAAATATTATTGCAGGATTAGGCGTAGGCATGCAATCAACGGCATTACCTATTATAATTTTGGCGTTGGCCATTATTGGCGCCCACTTTTGTGCAGGATTATATGGTGTCGCAATGGCGGCTCTAGGCATGCTTGCTAATACTGGTATCCAGCTTGCTGTTGATGCCTATGGGCCAATATCTGACAACGCTGGAGGTATTGCTGAAATGGCTGAACTTCCACCTGATGTAAGAGAAAGAACAGATAAGTTAGATGCTGTTGGTAATACTACTGCTGCTATTGGTAAGGGCTTTGCTATTGGTTCCGCTGCTCTAACAACACTTGCCCTTTTCGCAGCTTATATGGTTCAAAGCGGCATAATTCAAGAAGGTATTAATATCGCAGAACCCGCGGTAATGGCTGGATTATTTATTGGTGGAATGCTGCCATTTCTTTTTTCATCGATGGCCATGAGCGCTGTTGGTAGAGCAGCAATGTCAATGATTGAAGAAGTTAGAAGGCAGTTCAGAGATATTCCAGAATTGAAGTCAGCATTGGCAATCCTAAATAAAGAAAAAGACGAGTCAAAATGGTCAAAAAAAGACAGGGATACGTATGAGCTAGGGCTTACAAAAGCTGATCACGGCCGCTGCGTAGAGATTTCTACTCAAGCTGCAATTAAAGAAATGGTGGCACCGGGCCTATTGGCAGTTATTACTCCTGTTGTATTTGGTTTTGGGCCGAGGTTACTTGGAAGCGATTTAGGTCCTCAAGTACTTGGTGGTCTTTTAGCTGGGGTTACTGTCTGTGGTGTTCTAATGGCAATATTCCAATCAAATGCGGGCGGTGCATGGGACAACGCAAAGAAAATGATTGAAGAAGGCGTAACGGTTGATGGCGTGAAATATGGAAAAGGCTCTGATGTTCATAAAGCAGCTGTTGTTGGAGATACTGTTGGAGACCCTTTTAAAGATACATCGGGACCATCATTAAATATTTTAATTAAGCTAATGTCCGTCGTGTCATTAGTTATTGCGCCTCTAATTGCATAGAAATCTAGGAGATTTTAATGAGATATTATGAAAGCTTATATATAGTTAATCCCAACTACGAACAGAACAGGTTGGATGAAGTGATGAAAACGGTTTCAGATAAAATTTCTGAATACGGCTTCAAAACTATCAATCATTTCGTTTGGGGTAAAAAGAGATTAGCATACAATATTCAAGAGCATAAATACGGATCATATGTTTTATTACATTTTGAAACTGAATCACTTGAAAACCTTGAGAGATTCGAAAGATTTATGGTTCTTCAAAAAACTATCTTGAGAAATCAGACAGTTCTGCTTGATGATAGGCCAGAAAAGCAGTCTGAAAAATCAGAATCATCAACTGAAAGCGTTGATAAAAAAGAAGCCGATCCAAAATCACCTAAGCAAGATTCTAATCCTGAAAAAAATAAGAAATCTGAAGAATCCGCTGAGGCCGATGAAACACCTGAGCCAGAGCAATCTGAAGAATCCGCTGAGGCCGATGAAACACCTGAGCCAGAGCAATCTGAAGAATCCGCTGAGGCCGAATTGAAAG
>Ga0207993_1000231_pt1 | contig 22588 bp, 17 predicted proteins | sample ETN01SmetaG_2_FD_185791 | JGI IMG/M metagenome (GOLD analysis project Ga0207993, IMG submission 185791) | Marine microbial and viral communities from oxygen minimum zone, Eastern Pacific Ocean - ETNP2014F12-01SV265 (SPAdes) (version 2) | ecosystem: Environmental > Aquatic > Marine > Oceanic ...
CTGGTTATGGAGCTTGGGCACCGCATGGTCTTGATAGCGTAAAAAAAGCAAATCCAACATGGAATCCTCTTTCCCTTACATGGGAAGAAGAAGTTAAAACCACAACTGGGATTGTTCTCCCAACTGTAAAATCCTTAAATGCTTCCTCAAAATTGAAAGCAAAGAACAGAAGAATTCAAATTACTTTTTTAAACCCACCACACCATGGTGATAGTTATAAGGATTAAATACATACCGAGGAGTATTTTATGAAAAAGATAATTAAACCCATTATAAAGCAGTTTGCGTGCTTAGTCTTAGTAGGTCTTTTATTTGGCCAAGGATCAGGCTATCTTGCTCAAAAGCTTATGGTTGAAAACAATATTAGAGAGAGGGTGCGGGATGCTCTTTCTAAAATTGTTGATAATAATAAATACGTTATTAATGTTGATGTTGATTTAGAGATCAGTGATCAAGTTGAAGAACAGATTACGGTTTTAGCTGGCAGGGATAAACCAAAAAAAGTAGAGACAGAAACACTAGATAACTCAAATATAAATGAAGATTTATCAAGTATAACACAGTCTATTGACATTGAAGAAGAAACTGAGAACTCTTCTTATTCAGGTGGGTTACCTATTCCTGGCTTTGAAATGGACTTTACAAAATCCAATAAAAAAGTAAAAAATATAGAAAAACCAGAACCGCCGGTTATTTCATCTGATACGAAAAAACCTATTGTTGTGACAGAGTCAGATGTAGAATCAAATAATCAGCCACGTGTTGATAAAGTATTATCTAGAACTCGTCCATCTAGGGCTGAAATAAAGAAAATGTATATTAGTTTAATTTTGCAAGAAGGTGCAGCTCCTGAGTTAATTGAAAATATAAGGCAGTTAACAATGGCAGCAGCAAAATTTGATAGGAATAGAGGTGATAAACTTACTATTATGACTGCAAGCTTTAGAGAAAAGCGAGATCAAAGATCTGCAGAGCAAATAATGTTAAAAAACATTGCTGAAAAAATAGAAATACTAGAACAAAAGAGAGAGATTGAAGAAAGCACTCAAGATAAAACATGGAAAGATGAACTCACTAGATATAGAGATGAAGAATCATCACGAAGAGAAGAAGATCGCAAATTTTTTGAAGATCAGATTTCTCAATTGGAACAGCAGGCAAAAGATAGAGCCTATGAACAAGAGAAAAAGGATATGCTTCTTCGTGATTCTTTAAAATTGAAAAAGCTTAATGATGAGATTGTTGCTTTAAAAAGTATGTTGAAGTCTTCTGAGCGCCGAGATAGTCTTAGGACAATAAGCAAACAAGAAAGATTAGATTCTTTAAGATACGCAAATTTGAGTAGTGAACTTGATGATTTAGCAAAATCTCTTCAAATAGCAGTCACCAGTAAGTCTAAAGAAGATGAAAATAAAGCTAAACAGAAAATTCAAGAGGAAATGGCTGAAAGAGAAATCCAGAAGCAGGAACGTGAAAACGAAATTGCAGCAAAAATAAAAGAATTAGATAATGTTCAGGCAGAGCTTGATAGGCTTCATGAAGATATGGAAAAAGAGAGTGGAAATACTTTTATATTTCTTGTCGTTCTTGGAGCACTTGTGTTTTTATTAATAGTTGCTTTAATATTTCTTATGTTAAGAAATAATAACAGACAGGCTCCAATTCCACCATGGATGATGCCTCCTCCACCAAGAAGACCAAGGCCAAGGAGAAAAGAATCTAATACTGAAAAAAAATCTAAAGAAGTAGCACAAGAGAAAATTGAAGAACCAGCACTTAAAGCTGATACTCAGCCTGAGCCTGTAGTAGCGCCAGCTACACCTCAAGCTGAGCAGCAACCTTCTTCTGAGGAAGAATTAAATGAACAGGAAGAGAGTTCTCTACCATCATCTGATGATGATCCTAATGTTGTTAGAAGTGAAATTAATGACATTCGTAAATCCGTTGTATCAATGAGCGTTGGACAACCAGATCGAACAACTACTATTGTTAAAGAATGGCTTGAGCAACCTGAACCAGCGCCACCAGTTGAGGATGAGTCAGAATCTAATGATAGTGGTGGAGATGAGAATAAAGAAGCTGATGAGAAAGAAAAATAAGAGGTTTAAAGTATGATTACTGATTATAATCGTTTATCGGGGCTTCATAAAGTAGCAATTTTATTTAGCGTTCTTGGAGAGAGTTTAGCTCTTTCTTTAGTTAAGGGTTTGTCTCGTACTGAAATTAGAAAAATTAGAGCTACAATTCGCGAGATGGATAGTGTTTCATTTACACTAAAAAGACGAATTATCGAAGAATTTTATTTTGGATTTCTTAGCGAGCAATTTCAGGAAGAAGGTTCAGATAGCGAAGATGAAGGCCCAATAAAACCTTTTGAATTTTTAGTTGAGATGACAGATGAGCAACTTATTGCTTTATTAGCAAATGAAGATGTTCCTGTTATCGCTATTGCTTTAGCTCAATTGGAAGCTGAAAAGAGAATGTCAATTCTTGAAAGAATGAAACCAGATGAAAAAGGGAAGGTATTAATTGAATTAGGAAGTTTACAAGACATTCCTTTAGAAGCTGTAATTGAAGTTGCGGGAAAGCTTAAAGAAAAAGCTTCATATCTTCCAAAACCCGTAGAATTTTCAAGAGGAGGTGCAAAAGAAATTGCAGATTTAATTGGTGAAATGGATGCAGACGAAGCTGAGAGATATATGCAAACATTACAAAATGAAAATTCAGAATTATATAAAGCAGTAAAAATGCTTGTACTCACCTTTGAAGATATTCTTGAAAAATTTCCTGATGGTATACTTCGTGATTTAATGAATAGTGTTGAACTTGATGCATTGGCTATGGCAATGAAAGGCATTGATCAAGAAATTGTTGATAAAGTTATTGGGAACCTTCCGCAAAAAAAGCAAGCAATGTTTGAGCCTGTTGAGGGACCTAAACCGAAGCGAGAAGTTGATGATGCTAGAAAACTTATTGTTTCTGCAGCAAAGCAAATGGAAAAAGATGGTGCTTTTAATCTTGCAGATTTAATGGGTGGAGGAGAAATGATAGAATAATATTTTTGTAAATAATATTATTAACTATAAAAAAGCCCCATGATATTGGGGCTTTTTTATTATCTATATTATAATTCAGCTTGTGCGGCTGATAACCTTGCGATGGGCACTCTAAATGGAGAGCAGCTTACATAATCTAGTCCGTTGTTTTTACAAAAATAAATTGATTTAGGATCCCCTCCATGCTCACCACAAATTCCTATTTTAATTGAAGGGTTAACATCTCTTCCATATTTAACTGCCATAGATACTAATTTACCTACACCTTTAACATCTAAACTTTGAAATGGATCTCCAGGTAAAATATTACGATCTAGATATTCTGGTAAAAATGAACCAATGTCATCTCTGCTAAAACCATATGTAGTTTGAGTGAGATCATTTGTCCCAAAGCTAAAAAATTCTGCATGCTCTGCAATCTCATCAGCAGTTAAACATGCTCTAGGAAGCTCGATCATTGTACCAACTAAATAATTTAATTTTATACCGTATTTGTCTTCAACTTTTGAAGCAACTTTCCGTACGATTTTTTCTTGGTCGACATACTCTGTTACTGTTCCAACTAATGGAATCATTATTTCTGGTAATACATTTAAACCATCTTCTGTAAGTTCAGCTGCTGCTTCTAAGATTGCACTTGATTGCATTTCTGTAATAACAGGGTATGCAATACCCAGTCTACATCCACGGTGTCCTAACATTGGATTAAGTTCATGAAGGTTAGAAATACGTTGGCTAACAATAGTATTATCTAAACCAATTTTATTAGCCAGTTCTTTGATCTGTTCCTTATCTAAGGTAATGAACTCATGCAAAGGCGGATCAAGCAATCTAATGGTTACGGGTTTTCCTTCCATAGCTTTTAAAGTACCTTTAAAATCTTCTTTCTGGAATGGGAGAAGTCCCATGACGGCATCTCTTCTATCTTCATCATTATCTGCTAATATCATTTTCCTCATTGCTAAAATTCTTGTTTCATCAAAGAACATATGTTCTGTTCTACATAATCCTATTCCTTCAGCACCAAATTTTATAGCTTGTCTTGCATCTTCTGGACTTTCAGCATTTGTTCTTATTTTAAGTTTTCTGATTTCATCAGCCCATGTCATTAATTCTTTATATTCTTCATTTCTATCTGGATCAGCAGGGATTAGATCTAATTGGCCTAGATAAACCACTCCAATAGTTCCATTCATTGTTATCCAGTCACCTTCTTTAACAACTACATCACCAACTGATAATTGTTTATTTTCTAAGGAAATGTTTAATTCATTACAACCAACAATACAGCATTTACCCCATCCTCTTGCAACTAGAGCTGCATGTGAGGTCATTCCTCCTCGAGCTGTCAATATTGCTTCAGCGGCATGCATACCATGGACATCTTCAGGAGAGGTTTCTTCTCTTACAAGGATAACTTTCTCACCTTTATTTTTCCATTCCTCCGCATCATCAGCTGTAAAAACTATTCTACCTTTAGCGCCTCCCGGGCCAGCAGGAAGTCCTTTTGTTAATTTTATAGCTTTATTTTCACTAGCTTTATCTAATGCTGGATGAAGTAGCTCGTCTAACTGATTTGGATTTACTCTCATGATAGCAGTTTTTTTGTCTATCATATTTTCATTGAACATATCTACAGCCATTTTTATTGCAGCAACTCCATTTCTTTTCCCAACTCTAGTTTGGAGCATCCATAGCTTTCCTTCTTGAATAGTGAATTCAATATCTTGCATATCGGAGTAATGTTTTTCCAACCTATTTTTTATTTTAAATAACTCATTATAAATATCTGGCATAGTATCTTGCAACGAGGGAAGGTGGCTAGTATCTTCTGTTTTTGTATCTTCATTTAAGGGGTTAGGAGTACGAAGGCCTGCAACAACATCCTCTCCTTGTGCGTTTGTAAGCCATTCTCCAAAAAATTTATTTTCACCAGTTGCTGGGTTTCGTGTAAAGGCTACGCCAGTTGCCGAATCTTCTCCTGTATTACCAAAAACCATAGTTTGAACATTTACAGCAGTTCCCCATTCTTCTGGAATATTTTCTATTCTTCTATAACTTATTGCTCTAGCACCATTCCAACTTTTAAAAACAGCTTCAATTCCTCCCCATAATTGAGATTCTGCATCATCCGGGAATTCTGCACCTAGTGATGATTTAATCTCATCTTTAAATACTTCAATTACATTTTTCCAATCATCTTCAGAGAGATCAGTATCTCCTTTTAAATTGTTTTTAAATTTATATAAATCTAGGTGGTGCTCTAGTTTTTGTCTAATCCCTTCTCCATCAGGAGGTTCAATTCCAGCAGCTTTTTCCATTACGACATCTGAATACATAGTTATAAGTCTTCTATAAGCATCATATACAAATCTAGGGTTATTTGTTTTTTTAATAAGACCAGGGATTGTATTACTGGTTAATCCAATATTTAAAACAGTTTCCATCATGCCAGGCATAGATTGTCGAGCACCAGATCTTACTGAAAGAAGCAGAGGATTATCTGAATCTCCAAATTTAGTTTTCATAATTAATTCAACTTTAGATATACTTTTTTTTACTTCTTTTGCTAGGCTTTCAGGGAAACATTTATTATTCTTATAGTATTCTGTGCAAACTTCTGTAGTAAGAGTAAATCCAGGGGGAACAGGGATATTTAACAAGTTCATTTCTGCTAAATTTGCTCCTTTTCCTCCAAGGAGATTTTTCATATCTGCTTTACCATCTGCCTTACCATCTCCAAAACTGTATACGTATTTCATTTTAATTTTTCCTAATTATATTTTATGATTTTAAATAGATTACTTATAAATATTTGAAACCCAGGGGTCAAATTTATATTTATTTTTTAATGTGTTTGCAACTTGATTTGCTTTTGCAATCATCTTGTATTCACCATGTTGAACTCTAAACCAAACTTTTTCATTTACCCAAGCTTCAGTTATTTTACATGGATAACCTAATAAGGTTATTTTATCTGCTAATTTTTTTGCAGCAGTTTTATCTTTAAAAGAACTTATCTGTATTGTATAATATTCTGTTTTTCCATGTTTTTTAATTAATTTTTTTTTGCTTTTATATAATCTAACCAAAGGATTAAGAGAGGGGTTGCTTTTCTTTATTAAGGTAGATGCAGCAGTAGCTTTATCTTTGCTTTTATAAAAATTTGTTTTAACTCTATAAAAAATATTTTCATTAGTATTTACTTCTTCCAAAGATGAGCTAATATTAGATTTTTTTAATTTATTTATTAATGAATATGCATTCTTTTTGTTTTTAAATGATGCAATTTGTATGTAATAATTTTGTTTATTATTTTTTATTGTATTTGTTTTAGAATCCTTAGTTTTTGGTTTTGGCTTAGCAACTATCTTGGGTTCAATGATTTTTTTTGTTTTTTTTATTGAATTTTTGTTTTTTTTAGTAGTTTTTTTATTTAAATCAGCCAAATAGATAGACTCAATCCAGCCCTCTTTTCCATTAAAAATTGTTTTATAATATATTTTATCATTTTCTGATTTGTTAATCAGTATGCCTTTTTCTTTTGTTTTTATTTTTACAAATGCAGGTATTTCATCTATAATATTCTTTTCAAGAATGTCATTATACAAATAAGCATCTTTTTTTGTAACGAAATTAATTTCATCTATTGTATTGTATAGCGCTTCTTTCTTACTGCAATTTAATTGGAATAAAAGAAGAGGTGTTATAATTAGGAATATTTTTAATAAGAAAAACGTTTTGTTCTCATTAATTGCAATAGGTAGTTGATTTTCTGTTTTTAAAATATACTTCAAAAAAATGTATTTAGATCTTGGTAAGATAATATTAAAAATATTTATTAAAAAACAGGGGAGAAGTATCTAATTTCTTTTAAGTTCCCTTTGTTATTATAAAAATACCATTTATCTACCATTTTCCCATTTTTGTAGGTTCCTTGCATTTCTTTTTTGGATTTATCATAGTCCCACCAACTTGTCCATGTTCCGTCTTTTTTACCATTTTTATACTCACCTTCAGTTAATTTTCCATCTTCAAAATATGCGGTCCATTTTCCATCTTTAACACCCTCATTAAATGTTCCTTGCTGTGTTTTTTCACCTTTATCATTATAAAAAACCCAATTATCATGAGCATTCCCACTTTTTAATGTACCTTCTTTTTCTTTTTTGCCATTTTCATAATAAAAGACCCATTTCCCATGGTATAGGCCATTATCATATGTTCCAATGTCTTTTACTTTCTGGTTTGCATAATAGGTTGTCCAAAGCCCGTGTTTTTTACCATTTTTCCAGGCTCCAATTTCTTTTTTATCACCACTCCATGTTTCTTTTGATTGAGGTTCTGGGATGTCAATAAGCACCACTTCAGGTACTTTTTTATTTTTATACCATCTTATCCATGGGCCATCTTTTTTACCATTTAGAGTTCTTCCTAAAAATACATATTCTTCTTCCTTATTTTCATCAGCTATCACACCTGTAAATGGTTTTGTATTGTCACCCTGTTTATATAGTAACTGATCTTCTCCAATTTTACCGAGTTGATTAAATTTTACATGCTCAAGTTCTTTTCCATAATCAAAAGTAAAATCTACCTGGCCATCAATATTCCAATAGGTCCATATGCCTTCAGGCTTAGAAATTTTATTGATTAAATTAGCTTTTAATGTACCTTCTTTTTGTTTTTCTCCATTTTTATAATAGTAAGTAGTAAGGCCATCTTTAATATTGTTTTTATGAAAACCTTCTTCTTTGATTTGATCACTATCTTTATACCAAATTGCCCAAGGTCCATTAGGCACATCTGATTTAAAGGTAGTCATTTTTGATCGGTAACCATTTTCCCATATTGTAGTAGGCCCATTTAAAAACCCGTTTTTATAATATTTTTCATACTCTTTTCCAAGGCTATCTAAGGCAGAAACTACCCATTTAGTAACTCTACCACTTAAATCACCGTTTGAATAAGTCATTTCTTGTACTACAGCGCCGTCATCATTGTAGTAAAGCCACAAACCTGATTTTTTATCTTTAGAAAATGTACCCTCACTACTTTTTACACCTGTTTGATGCCAGTAAACCCATGCTCCTTCTTTTAAACCATCTATATAGTAACCTTCTTCTTCTTTATTATCATTTAAATACCACCACCAACTCCAAAGTTCATTTTTTTCATCTTTATAAACACCATCTTTATATTGCCAATTCCCATTTTCAACATACTTAAGAGTGGGGTCTTCTTTATACCACTTAGTCCATCTTCCATGTGGTAATCCATTATTATATCTTCGCTCTTCTTTTAAATGTCCATTATCAAACCAATATTTATATAAACTATCAACTTTACCAAATGTGAAAGTTCCTTGTTCTTTTGCTTTCCCATTGTTATACCAAAGAGACCATTCTCCGTGTTTTTTTCCTCTATAATATTTCCCTTGTACTTCAATTTGACCATTGTCATACCATTGGACCCACTGTCCATCTCTTTTCCCATCAAGAAATCTGCCTAAAAGTTTATATCCTCTTTTCCCACCAGTTTCTTCAACAATACCACTATAAGGATTATACTTACCTATTTTATATGTAATTCCGTCTCGTTCTTCAATTTCTCCTAACTTTACTCTTTCTAAGCCATTCCCATAATCAAATTTAAGCCATCTTCTTCCATCTCGTTCCCAGTATGTCCATTCTCCTTCTTTTTCATTCCCTTTCATTACTCCTTCTCTATCTAATAATCCTTCTTTGTACCATTTAGTAACTTTTCCATTGATCATTCCATTTTCAAATGTTTCTCGATGGAGCTCATTATACGCTTCACCTGTTGAATCATTCCAAGTTGTCCAAACACCGTGCTTAGTTTCGTTCTTATAATAACCTTCTTTATCTTTTAGTCCATTTGGTCGCCACCATATCCAGTGGCCATCTTTTTTACCATTATTATAATTAGATTGAATTGAATCTATACCAGTATGGTACCAATAATAGCATAAACCGTTTTTTTCACCATCTGCATAATTGATTTCAAATTTTTTATGTTGATCGTTGGTATTCCCAAACCATTTTATGTGTTTGCCATTTTGAATACCATTATTATAAGTAATTTCTTCAGTTTTTTGACCTTTTTCTGACCAGAATGTCCACTTGTTGTGTTTTTTATTATTTAGATAATCACCTTCTTTTTCTTTAATAATACCACCATCAAACCAACTTGTGTATTTCCCATTAAGTTTGCCATTGGAATATGTTGCCAGTAGTTTTTTATTTCCATTTTTATACCATGTGGTCCAAATACTATCTCTTTCTCCATTGGAGAAATACCTTTCTTTGTTTTTTTGTCCATCGGGGAACCAATTTGTCCATAAGCCTGTTTGAACTCCATCCTTATAATAAGTTTCTTCTTTTTTAATTCCAGTTTCGTTATAAAATAAAGTCCTCAAACCTTCTTGCTTGCCATTCACATAGTTTTTCTCTTCAATTTTATTACCATTTTCATTCCAATATGATTGGAGGCCATTAAATTTTCCATTTAAGTAATTAAGTTCTGTTTTCCGTTTGCCATTTTTAAAAAACTCTGTCCAGGTTCCATCTCTGTTTCCATTTATATATGCACCTTGTATTTTTAATTTTGCTTTAAAGTCAGGAATTACTACTTCTACAGAATCCCATTTATTATTATTCTCAAGAGTGTCTTTTGTATTAGCTTCTCCATCTTCACCATAATCATACCACCAGACTTCTTCCCAATATTCAGCCCAATCTCCATTTCTAACCCCATTGATATAATTACCTTCTGACTTAACACCACCATTATTATGTTTAGTAATAACTAAACCATCGTTTTGTGACCACAAAAATGATAGCATTACGGCAATAGCAGTAAATAACTGTTTATTTTTATATATATACATATTTCTTAACAAATGGAAGAAGGATAAAAATGCATATTTACCCACCCTCGGATTCCTTTTGTAAGTGAAATTTAAGACAACAAAGTCATAAAGTCAAAAAATGAATAAAATTTAATTTTTCTTATTTAGCCTGATCCAAAAACTTTGTCCAAACTTATCATTTAAATTTATTAATCCTTCATTAGCATTATTTGTACCTAGGAATGCAGTTTCTGTTTCAAACTTATTATTTGTTCGTAAATAGCCGCCACCATCTGATGCATTACCAATAAATGTGGTCATTTTACCAAACCTGTTATATGTTCGGAAATATCCACTACCTAAAAAAGACCCTGTTTCACCGGCATTATCATAAATTCTTATTTGTCCGGAACTATCTGCTCCTGTACCTACATATATGCTTTCTTGCCCACTGAAATTATAGGTTCTTAGGTATCCTCCTCCATTTGTACCCGTGCCTAGGAAAATAGTTCTCTCTCCAAATTGGTTATATGCTTGCAGATATCCATCTCCTAGATAAGATCGAGTTTCACCTTGTTTGTCATAAATACGCAGTTGGCCAGAGTTATCAGAACCAGTTCCTAAATATGAGGTCTCTTTACCAGAGTTATTATAAGTTCGTATATAGCCACCGCCCATTCTTCCGGTACCAACATAAGCTGATTCATCACCCTCACCATTATATGCTCTTAAATAACCGCCACCATCTTTACCAGTTCCAACGAAAAGAGTTGGTTCTCCAAAAGTATTATACGTTTGCATATAGCCATTCCCCATATAGCCCATTACAACACCTCTATCGTCTTCGACTGTAATGCTTTTTACAACTAGATGGCCAAGTTCATCAGTTTTTTGCCTAAAACCATATATTGATAAAACCAATAGGGTTATCAATATACCTATTATTACGCTTTTTATATCAATGACTTTCATATTTTCTCCTAAAATTTAGTGCCATTGAAAACAATTCATGTGATTTATTTATATTCATATGTAATTATATTAATTAGCTTAGGTTCTTCATTTATTTCAGGTTTTAGCATATCATAATCATGAACTCTTGCTATCTTTCCATCTAAATAATAACCAATATTTTTCTTTTGAATAAGACTGCTTTTGCTATTAAACATTGCCTCAATAATATTTTTATTATCACTGTTTTTTTTAATTTCGATTCTTTGAATAAGCTTGTTTGAGGCATCTGTAATAATTTCTGTTTCTCTTTTTTCTTTATCATTGTAAATATAAGTAGTCAATTTTTCTAAAATTCCATCTTGATTAAAATAATTAATTTTACTTACCCTTTCCATAACATCATATTCATAAGTCTCTGAACTAATGGCATAACCTCTTCTAGAATTAACTTTTTGGTTTATTTTACCATTATCCCCATAGGAATAATTTATTTTTTTCATAATTGAAGGATCATAGCTTTCAGATTTTATAGTTAATGCTCCTACAGTATCAACATTATAAATTGTTGATTCAAGTACAACGCCACCATAAAATTCTTTATGTTCTTTAATAGATCCCTCAGAGTTATATGAAAATGTTTCTCCCCAAGGGATGCTTTTGATATTATTTATATTAGAATCTAGCATATTTTTTTCATTTATTTTAGATGGATCAAACCTTATGGATTTCCAAAGTTTTCCATTACTATAATATTTATAAAACTCTTTCCATCTGATAGAATCATTACTAGTACCAAAAAGAGTTTTAGAAACCAGTTCCCCTTTGATATTATAATCAAACTTAAAATGCATAATTCTTTCAATGCCTTTAATTTTTTTTAATAAAAACCTATCATTAAAATCAATATAACTATATTTCTCAGCTAGAGGGATATTATGTATATAAAGTGTACTATCTATAAGTTGGTTATTTTTATTGTATCTAATAAATGTAGATCGGGTTAGCTCCCTGGTTTCTGTACCAAAATTTTTAGATATGGTGTATGATCTTATTGTCACCGTTTTAATATTTTCAGCAAATAAAGTACTTAGAATGAATATTAATGACGAAATTTTGATAACAGGCTTCAATTTATTTTATTTTTTATTGCTTATTAATATTTAAAATAACAATTATTTAGTAAAAAGTTGCTATATTTTTCAATAGCTGGGTTTAAAAAAAATATAAGCAAAAACACAAATATTAGACCAATTAAAGAAATGGTTTAAGTAGGGTAAATACCTCTAAGTACTTATATATAAGTGGTTTAAAGAATTTTAATTTATTGTTGACATTAAAAGAAATATTGTTTTAATATTAGTTCATAGCGGAGTCCAATATGTTAAAAGATTTAAAACATATCATCCTATTTGCGTCCCTATTATTATCAGGGGTTGCGGCGTCAGTACTTGAAGACATTCGGTACGATCCTAAGAGCAATGGTATTATGCTTAGTATTGATTACTCTAATCCTGTCCCTGATGATAATATCATTGGGTGGAAGTCTGATAGAAACTGGCTTTATATAACTCTATTAGGTGTAAAGTATGAAGGTCAAATAAAACCTAAGCCAGATCCAAATAATTTAATTAAAGAACTTGTAATAGATAGTTTTGATGAATCCGTTCAAATAGCAATTCTGTTAACAAAAAAAATTCATTGGTACGATATTATTAATTCTGATGTTTCTAAATCTGCTGTTGTATTTATACATACTGAAATGAAAGATAATTTTCAAGCTAATTTAAAGAGGCATATAGATAAAAATGGAAAGTCAGTTTTTTCTGAGATATCACAGGAAGGCTTTCCTGTTTATAATACAAATTTTCAAACTGCATTTAACAATGCAAGAGAAGAATTAGGTCCTAATTCAATTTTTACATATAAAGGTAAACTATATCACACAAATCACCCTAACGAGGTGTCTGATCAATTAATCTCTGGATTAAAAGAAGAGGGTGCAATTGATGATTATTTTGCTGAATACTCATCTTCTTTAGAACAAGAAGATAAAAATCAATTACAAGGTGAAGACATTATTGATGAATATTTTATTGATACTAAGACAGGTGATGAGTTAGCTGAGTGGGAAGACTTAACAGATAAAGACGTAGAATCTAGTGATTTAAGTTTTTGGGATAAGATGACTGCAGCTAGGGAAGATGATAAGAATTCAAGCATGTTTAATAATTTAGAAACACCTAAGGGACAATTGATTAAAGAATTAGCGGATAATTCTATAATTCAAGATAAGTTAAATGGAAGAATTATAAAGGTCCCAAAAAAATCATGGTGGCAGAAATTACCATTTATGTCAATTTCAAAAAGCAAAATCGGAAGATATAATAAATCAAAAAATAAAGATGAATTATTATTAGGTCAGTCTGCTATTAGAGTTGAGGCTAATCTTGAGGGTGTCCCTATTTACATTGATGGTAGGTATGTCGGTCATACTCCCTTAAAAGCACCTATAAGGGTTGAGCCGGGCTGGCATCAAGTTAGCGGCTTTTCTCCTCAATATCTTATGTATTTAAATACAGGAACAATTGATTATGTTTCTAATGATTCTATGTTAAAAAATCAAATTTTTGGTACTGAAACTATTTACGTTGAGGGTGGTAAAATTGCAAGATCTGAAATGAGATTTGATTATGTTGGGCCTTCTTTACCAGTTAAAAAGAAAAACGGTGGTTGGTTAACTGGTTTTCCTATCGTGGTTGCTTTCCTTTATATGATGTCATGGGGTGCCGCTTAGAGCACTGCTATTTTTTATATATAAATTTATATATAAATACTGTTAAAATAAATCCACTTGTTTCTTCATTTATAAACAGATAAAGCTGTGAATTTAAATAAATATATCAAATCTCATATTCTTTCAAAATTAGTTAAAGATAAAGAAAGAAAAGTTGGTATTGAGGTTGAGTGCTTTGTTTATACAAAAAATCATAAAAGATTAAGTGTTAATTCTTTAAATGAATATGATTCTACTAATTTATTTAAAGAGTTAGAAATAGCTGCTAATGGTGATGATATTGGTTCTTTTTCATTAGAGCCTGGTGGGCAAATAGAGTGGTCAAGTCCTCCCTTTTCCAATCTTAATGATTTAAATGATTCTCTTCAAAAATATAAATATCTTCTTGATCAAACCTTGAATAAACATGATTTAATTAACTTATATATTGGCGTTGACCCATTTAATAGTCCTGAAAGTATTGATTTAATAAATCAAGAAAAATACGAACTCATGAATGCTTCTATGGAAAAAAATGGTACTTTAGGGAAGTGGATGATGCGTAATACATCGAGTGTGCAATTAAATTATGATATTATTAACGAAAGAGATGCTTGTGAATTGGCTTTTATCATAGATTGTTTGCATCCGATATCTGCTTACCTTTTTTCTAATAGTCCATATCAGTTGGGACAACCAGTAGATAATAAAAATTTAAGAAACTATATTTGGGAAAATACTGATAATAGCAGATGTAAAAGCTTATTAGACCATGGTATGGTTTATCCAAATACATTACTAGATGATTATGTTAATTATATAAAGACTGTCCCTTTAATTTTTGAATTAGATAATAATCTTAATCCTAAAAAAACAAAATATCAAACAGTTGGAGATCAACTATCTGATAAATATATATCCGCAGAATTAAGAAAGGAAGATGTAGAGGCAGCATTACATCAGATTTTCACTAATGTTCGTTTTAAATCTTTAATCGAGGTTAGAGATATTGACTGTCTTCCTTTTAAACATATCCTTGCTCCAGTAGCATTTTTTAGTGGAATTGTTTTTGATAAAAAAAATAGAGAAAAAATGCTTGATGAATTTTCAAAATGGGATGTTAATGAACGAAAATTATGGAATAAGTCGTCTCTGACTCTTGATTTAAATCAAGATGGGCCAAATGGTAAGAGTTATTATGATTGGGTTATTTGGGCTAGTGAACTATCAATATCAGGGCTGAGAAGGAGAGGGCTTAATGAAGAAATCTATTTTATAAAGCATTTATCAAGTGTTATCGATAATGGTCCACTTACTTTGCAATCTCAAAATTTATTTTTAAAGTCTAAAGAAAGTTTACAAAAATTTATTTTCAGTTAATTTTTTATTGTTCGTGAACTATATAATAAATAGGGTTAATTTTTGACCTTTCATCATTAAAATCATTATTTTTTAGTAATATTATGGGATCATATTTCAGTTCAAAAATTTTTCAAAAATCTGTAGCTGCGTTATCTGGTGGTTTTCTTATTTTATTTTTAATCGGCCATTTAGTAGGTAATTTGCAATTATTTATACCTGGTGAATTAGGACAAAAACAATTTAATGCATATGCTTTATTTATGACTACAAATCCTGCCATTATTGCTCTATCATATTTAACATATATGTCGATTATTTTACACTCTATTTTAACTCTCTATCTTGTTTTAAAGTCTAGATCTGCTCGACCAATAAAATATCAGGTTAGTTCAGGATCAACTAATAGTAGCTGGGCCTCAAGAAATATGGCTTTCCTAGGTACTATGTTATTAATATTTTTGATAATTCATTTGAGAAGTTTTTGGTATGAAATGCATTTTGGTAATATTGGTTTAGATAAATGGGGGAATAAAGACTTATATACTGTTACGGTTTCAGCATTTCAAAATATTTTATATACTGCTTTTTATATATTATCAATGCTAATGCTTGCATTTCATTTGTCGCATGGAGTGAGTTCAGCGTTTCAGACTTTAGGGCTAAATACTTCTAAATATGAGAAAATTATTTATTTTGTTGGTAAAAGTATTGCAGTACTTATTCCATTAATTTTTGCAAGTATACCAATTACGCTTTATGTTAGATAGTAAAATACCTCCTGGAAATTTAGCTGATAAATGGTCTAATTATAAGTCAAAGGTACCATTAGTCAGTCCTGCTAATAAGCAGAATATAGATATTATTGTTATCGGGACCGGGTTAGCGGGAGCTTCTGCAGCTTCTTCTCTTGCTGAAATGGGCTATAATGTAAAAACTTTTTGTTTCCAAGACAGTCCAAGAAGGGCGCATTCTATAGCTGCACAGGGTGGGATAAATGCTGCAAAAAACTATCAAAATGATGGTGATAGTGTTTATAGATTGTTTTATGATACTATCAAAGGTGGGGATTATAGATCTCGTGAGGCAAATGTACATAGATTAGCTGAAGTAAGTACAAATATTATAGATCAGTGTGTTGCTCAAGGAGTGCCATTTGCTAGGGAATATGGTGGAACTTTAGATAATAGGTCATTCGGAGGTGTTCAGGTTTCTAGAACTTTTTATGCCAGGGGACAAACTGGGCAACAGCTTCTTCTAGGCGCATATAGTGCTTTGAGTAGACAAATTAGTGAAGGGACTGTAGAAATGTATAATAGGCACGAAATGCTTGATATAGTCATGATTGATGGTGTTGCTAGAGGAATAATTGCTAGAAATTTACTCACAGGAAGATATGAACGCTATTTTGGGCATGCAGTTGTATTAGCAACAGGTGGCTATGGAAATGTTTTTTATTTGTCTACAAATGCAATGGGTAGTAATGTGACAGCGGCTTGGAAAGCATACAAAAAAGGGGCTATGTTTGGGAATCCATGTTTCACCCAGATTCATCCAACATGTATCCCTGTTTCTGGAGAATACCAATCTAAATTAACATTAATGTCTGAATCACTTAGAAATGATGGGAGGATTTGGGTTCCGTTAAAAAAAGGAGATAGTAGAAATCCAGAAAGTATACCAGAAAATGAAAGAGATTATTATCTTGAGAGGAAATATCCTGCTTTTGGTAATCTCGTTCCTAGAGACATAGCATCAAGAGCAGCCAAAGAAAGATGTGATGAGGGATATGGAGTAGGAACAACAAAAATGGCAGTTTATTTAGACTTTAAAGATGCAATTAATAGTTTAGGGGAAGATACTGTTAGATCTCGTTATGGGAATCTTTTTCAAATGTATAATAAAATTACAGGAGATGATCCTTATAAGACGCCAATGAGAATTTATCCTGCTGTTCATTATACTATGGGTGGTCTATGGGTTGACTACAATCTAATGACTACCGTTCCTGGTCTTTATTCAATTGGCGAGTCAAATTTTTCTGATCATGGCGCAAATCGATTAGGAGCATCTGCTTTAATGCAGGGTCTTGCTGATGGTTATTTTGTATTACCATATACTATAGGAGAGTATTTGTCTAAAGAAATTAGAACCGAACGAATTTCTACTGAAGATGAACATTTTATTAAAGCTGAAGAAGATGCTAGGAGTAGAAATGAAACATTGTTAAAAATTAAAGGAAAGAAAAGTGTAGAAAGTTTCCACAGAGAGTTAGGTAAAATCATGTGGGATAATTGTGGGATGTCTAGAAATGCAAAAGATCTGGGAAATGCTCTAACTCAAATTAAAGATTTAAGAAAAAATTTTTGGAGCAATGTTTTTGTACCCGGCTCGGGTGATGAATTAAACTCTGAACTTGAAAAGGCTGGAAGAGTAGCTGATTTTATTGAATTGGGAGAGCTCATGATATATGATGCATTAGATAGAGAAGAGTCCTGTGGCGGGCATTTTCGAGAGGAGCATCAAACTTCCGAAGGCGAAGCTTTAAGAGATGACGAGAATTATACATTTGTATCTGCATGGCAATATAAAGGAAAAGGTAAAAAACCAAAATTGCATAAAGAAGATTTAAATTATCAAGATGTAACCCCCACTCAAAGGAGTTATAAATAAGTGAAAGAATTATCATTAAAATTAAAAGTATGGCGTCAAAAAAATCAGAATGCAAAAGGAAAATTTGTTGAGTATGATGTATCTGGATTGAATGAACATATGTCATTTTTAGAGATGTTAGATGTTTTAAATGAGCGTTTAATTTCATCTGGTGAAGAACCTATAGCTTTTGATCATGACTGTAGAGAAGGAATATGTGGTAGCTGCTCCATGGTTATAAATGGTAAACCTCATGGACCATTAAAAGGTACGACTACTTGTCAATTACATATGTATCACTTTAAAGATGGTGATAGTATTGTTATTGAACCATGGCGGGCTAAGCCTTTTCCAGTAATTAAAGACTTAGTAGTAGATAGAACGCCATTTGATAGGATAATGCAGTCTGGGGGATATATTTCAATTAATACAGGTAGCGCTCCAGATGGTAATGCTATCCCGATTTCTCAAGAAGATGCGTTATATGCATTTGATGCTGCTGCTTGTATTGGCTGTGGAGCATGTGTAGCCGCTTGTAAAAATGCATCTGCTAGTTTATTTGTTTCAGCAAAGGTTTCACAATTAGCTTCGTTGCCTCAAGGTCAACCCGAAAGAGATAAACGAGTTGTTGCAATGGTAGATAAAATGGATGAAGAGGGTTTTGGTCACTGTACTAATACTGGAGCATGTGAAGCAGAATGTCCAAAAGAGATTTCGCAAGAATATATTAGAAAGATGAATTGGGAATATCACAGAGCTAACATTAAAGGTTAGCGAACGAATTTTATTTTAGTTTAAAATTAACTGGAATAGAAATCCACACACCAACAGAACGTTCTCTTTGTTTTGCTGGACGGAACCTAGTTTTTCTTATTGCCTCCATAGCCGCTTCATCAAGGCCTGTATTTGGTATTCCTTTAAGAATGATTGTTTCTTTGACTCGACCTTTTTGATCTATAAATGCTTGCACGACTACCACACCTTCTATACCAGCCTCTTGAGCTATTTCGGGGTATATTGGTCTTATTGATGTAATTGGTTTAGGGGGATCATCATAGGGAATAAATTTAACTTTAGGTCCACTTGGTTGTGGAGGGGCATCCCATGCTTCAAAATCATCAAAATCAAGGTCATCAAGTGTAACATCATCAGCGATATCTTCATCTTCTGTTGGTACAGGTATTGAAGGTCTAGCAGGAGGTGGTGTATTATCAATTTGTTGAGTAGGTGGAATATCAATAGTATCTATCTCTATATTTTTAACATCAGAAAATTCAGAATCATTTATAAATCTCGGGAATATTACAAAAACTAAGATTAATAATATTATTCCAGTAAATCCTGCTACCCTAATAATAATCGGGTATTTTTTTTTAAGTGGATTTGTATTTAATTTCATTATTTTACAAGAGTTTTTGTCGAGTAATTTAATTTTAATGCATCAGCTTCTCTGAGTTCTTCATGTATTGATGAAATTAATTCCATTTTTGCTTCTTCATCTGCTTTTAAGGAAACAACTACTAAAGGGTCAGATACTCTTTTATCATACATTATTTTTGCAACATCTTCAACAGCAAATAATCTATCATTTATTGATATTAAACCTTCTTTTGAAACCCATATATGTGAAGTGTGCCTTTTACCTTTTAATTTTTCAATTTTTTCAGCTTTTGGTATATTAACCGGTAACCCAGAATATTCTCGAAGTACAGTTGTTACCATAAAGAATATTAAAAGCATAAATATAATGTCTGGCATTGAAGAAGTTGGAATTTCACTTGACAGTTTTGTTTTACGAGAAAATTTCATTAGTTAGAATTTGCAATAGATATTTTTTTTGCATTTGCCATTTTTAATTGATCAATTACTCTAACATAGTCTGAGTATGCAGTTTTTGGGTGAGCTTTAACAGAAACAATTAACAAAGGGTTTTTACTTAATCGATTTTTCACCACCCTATTTACTTGGTCAATATCAGTAGGCTCTTCATCTAAAAGAACCTTCCCCTGAGAGTTAATAAGACAGTTTAATATATTTTTCTTTTGAATTTCTATTTCTACATCACCAGCAGGGGGTAGAACAATTCCTAAGCCTTTGTCAGTATCAATAGTTGTAGTAACAAGAAAAAACACTAACAATAAGAAGGCAATATCAGCCATCGAACCAGTTGGTATCTCTCCTCCTTTAAATCTCCGATTTCTAATCATTGATTATTTTTTTTTAGTGCTTTGAAGATAGTCAACAATTTTAATTGATTGTTCTTCCATATCTAATATTAATTTATCAATAATTGAAACAAAAAGATTTTGAGATACTTGCATGATCATAGCCACAATTAGGCCAAAAGCCGTTGTTAATAATGCTTGAGATATTCCTCCTGCAACAACCGCTGGTGATATATCATTAGCCATTTTTATATCTTCAAAAGCTTTAATCATTCCCACAACTGTACCAGTGAAACCAAGCATTGGTGCTATTGTAATTACGGAATTTATCCAAATCATATTTTTTTCTAGGAATGCCATCTCAAGTCCGCCTGCATTTTGCACTGCTTTTTCAACCTCTTCTTTGGTTTTATCCATTTTTGAAAGTCCAGCATAAAATATAGAGGCAACAGGTCCATTAGAACTTTCACATAGCTCTATTGCTTGTTCTTTCCCGCTGTTATCAAGGGTCTCTTTTACATCTTCAAAGAACTGGCTTGTATTTGAGCTCGAGTTAATAAGAGAGTATGCTCTTTCTCCGATAATTGCTAAGCCAAATAGTAGGGCAACGAGAATAGGCCACATAAATCCCCCACCTTGTATAAAAAAATCAACCATTTTTTACCTCCATAATTAATAATTTAAATTGTTTTTAAAAAAATTCTTTATGTACTATTTATAATATAACGCTTAATTTAATTATCTAACCTTAAGAATGCATCTGCTTCATTAAAATATTTTAAGGCTTCAGAAACTTGATTATCTTGATCTAATCTGATACTTGCTGATTCATCTTTACCCCATATTGTTCCTGCTATTTCACTTTTTATTCTGTTGTAAAGAAAGTCTTCATTATGTTTTAAAGAGTCAGGGTTATATTGAATTGAATCATTATCTAGATAATCCAGAAATTGTGAATAGATACCTTGATTAACTTTCCAAGTGTTTTTAAAAATTTTAAAATTTGAAATTCCTAAATCATTTTCCGTTGCATACGTAGACGCGAAATTGAATATTGGTCGCTCAGGGTTTCTAAGTATTTCTTGTGTTGAGTTTGTCAATTCATTTTCATATGCAATATGTACATCTGGCGTAATACCACCACCTCCGTAAACAGTTCTACCGTTTTTTGTTTTAAATTTTGGTCTTAATTGTTTTAAGCTATCTAAAGTTTTTTCTCTATCTTTAGAATACAATTCTTTATAATATGTTAAATCATCGCCTTCTTTATACGGTCTTTGAATTAGTCTTCCACTAGGTGTATAATATCTTGCCATTGTTATTCTTATTGCTGAACCGCCTTCTAAAGGAAGTTGCCTTTGAACTAAGCCCTTACCAAAACTGGTTTCTCCAATAATTAGTCCTCTATCTAAATCTTGAACGGCTCCAGCAACAATTTCGCTTGCACTTGCTGATCCTCTATTTATTAATACAATTAGAGAAAAGTCACCTCTCCCTTTTCTAGGGTCTGATAAAAAGGCTTGATTAGCATCTGATATTTTACCTTTTGTATAGACTACCGTGTCTTTTGTTGTAATAAATAATCTTGAGATTGCTGCTGCTTGTTCAAGATAACCCCCGCTATTTCCCCTGAGATCAAAAACCAACCGTTTAAAATTTTGTTTATCTAATTTAGTAATAGCTTTATTAACTTCTTCAATTGTAGTAGCTGAAAACCTTCTTAAGAGAATATATCCTGTCTCATCGTCAATCATTGTCGCAGCGCCCACGCTGTAAATAGGAATATCATCTCTTATTATAGTAACATCAAATGGTTCTTCAAGCCCGATTCTTTGAATGGTAATATCTACAGAGGTTCCTTTTTTACCTCTTAGTTTTTTCACTACTTCATCTTTGGTTATTTTATAGGCATCTTCACCATTAATTGCTGTGATTCTGTCACCGGATTGCAGGCCAACATGATCTGAAGGGCTATCAGGCACTGGAGATATAACAGTTATATAGCCATGAAGGACGTCAAACTCAATTCCTATTCCTTGGAAATTACCTCTAAAAAGTTCTTCTATATTTTCTTGCTCTTTTGCAGGGATATATGTCGAATGAGGGTCGAGCTCTTCCATTAAACCATGGAAAGCACCATCCATAATGTCATTCATGTCGACCTTATCAAAATAGAAATGATCTACATAGGATATTATTTGTTGCATCACAACAATTTTTTCTTTTAATGTTTTATAAATACTGTTGTTCTTTGAGTAAAGTTCTGGGATAAAAAGGAGGGCAGCGATAAAAAAACCAAATAATGCAGATGTGGCCAGAGGCCACAGGCGAGAAAATTTTAGTTTAGGCATCAGATTTTTTTAAAAAGGAACTAGAGTATTTATAGGCCAAGATAAATCATGGTTCTAAAAGAAGTTCCTCGGAAAATATATTCCTCAGAGTCAGCAATGAAATTTCTACCATTTAGCTTCCATCTTCCTTGTCCAATTGTTCCTTTATTAAATCCTGCACTTATTCGTAGTCCTACTCTATCTAGAAGTTGCCACTTGATAGCAACATAGGGCTGAAAATTAAAAAATGTACCACTCAGATCTGATAATGTTATTTTCCCATTCTCCGTTACAAATGAATAGTCAGTTGAATCTCCACTACCTGCTGAGCTAGTATATTTATAAGTTAGAATGCCGTCAATGGTGACTGTGTCTACCGTTCCAAAGCTATAACCAAAAATAGAATTCCAGTTTGTTAATGTTGAACT
>Ga0207993_1000232_pt1 | contig 22586 bp, 14 predicted proteins | sample ETN01SmetaG_2_FD_185791 | JGI IMG/M metagenome (GOLD analysis project Ga0207993, IMG submission 185791) | Marine microbial and viral communities from oxygen minimum zone, Eastern Pacific Ocean - ETNP2014F12-01SV265 (SPAdes) (version 2) | ecosystem: Environmental > Aquatic > Marine > Oceanic ...
AATTACGGCAGAGGGCGAAGTCAATGACGCAAATCACCCAGTATGTGATATTAGTGGTGATGGTAAATACGTAATTTTTGGTGAAAGTTATCATAATATGGGAATAGTTCGCGTATTCAAGTTACTCCATAATGGTTGGAGTAAAGTAGGTGATACTATTTATGGAGAAAATCAAACTGATAATACCTTATTCGGATATACAGTTTATATTATTAATGATGGAACCAGAATTTGCGTTACAGCACCCCACTATACAAAAATTCTTGATAATGGAAATAGTCTTTCAAAGGTTGGGGCAATATATACCTATGAATATAACGATTCTTCTTGGGTTAAATATGGAGAAACTATATTAGGATATTTTAATAATCAAAAACTTGGTTACAACAATATTGGATTCAGTAAAGATGATGGTAATACAATTTCGCACGGATTAACAGATGAAGGAATACAAGTATATAATGAAAGCGTCCTTTATAGTGCAAGAATATATAAATATGATGGAAGTGATTGGAATCAAAGTCACGAAATACCGATTGAAGGGATGGGAAAAACAAATACTCAATTACAAAGTGATGGAAAATATGTTTTTATTTATTATCCACATCAGACTGGGATAATTTATGTATATAAACTTCAAGACAACGGTATATTCTTATTGCATATTACAGATACAGTCGTATTGCAACCTTTGACTGAGGCTTACGAGGACAAAAGCTTATCTATTAGTTCAGATGGTTCAATTATTGTAGCAAGTTATTATAATGATAATACAACTGGCAAAGGATTGCTATATATAATAGGGGCGGGTGGTAAACATGAACCTGAACCAGAGCCAGAACCTGAACCAGAACCTGAACCAGAACCAGAACCTGAACCAGAGCCAGAACCAGAACCCGAGCCTGAGCCAGAACCAGAACCCGAGCCTGAGCCAGAACCTGAACCAGAACCCGAACCAGAACCCGAAACTGAGATTCATATAGGAAATATTCCGAGTACAGATAAAATTTATCCAGGATTTCCGTTTGAGTTTGTGCCTAGAGTTTATGATTCGAATGGAAATGAAATTGACAACCCCACTATTCAACTTGTGTATCCTAAAACAGATGATCCAGATGTAACTCAGGGGATAGATAGTAATACATTGGATGGATATGCAAAAAATTCTTATGTAACAGCGTATAATGATGATGATTCATTTACGAACACACCAATAAATTCTAATACGGATGGTACTAATTACTCAACAACTGATGTGGACGCAATCGACGAAGATAAGTTCAATAATAATTATACTACTCATCCAATACCTTGGCTTATTTGGGATGATACAAATCAAAGTCAACCAAGATTGTATGGATGGCCGCAACCCATAGACGAAAATAGAAATTATAAAGTAATTTTAAGAATTATACACCCAACCCTGGAAGACGGACGCGAAAAGGAAAAAGAGCGAGATGTAACTATATTTATAAATACCGATTACGCAGAGCCAGAACCTGAACCAGAACCTGAGCCTGAACCTGAACCAGAGCCTGAACCAGAGCCTGAACCAGAACCCGAGCCTGAGCCAGAACCAGAACCAGAACCAGAACCAGAACCAGAACCTGAACCAGAACCAGAACCTGAGCCAGAACCTGAACCAGAGCCAGAACCTGAGCCTGAACCTGAACCTGAACCAGAGCCAGAACCTGAACCAGAGCCAGAACCTGAGCCAGAACCTGAACCAGAAAGAGAATTTATAACTTCATTGCCACAAGGCGTATTAATAAAACTAGAAACTAAAACTAATACAGAAAATAACTCAGTGAGCTATCAATTTTGTGTTGATGAAAAGCCAAATTTAGTAAATAACGGAGCATTTCAGGATGGTTCTATTGCTGGAGGACAGGAAGATTGGGGAATTTCTGATGTAACCGATTCACCTTTAAAAATAGATGGTTGGGACATTCCATCAGATTATTATGGTACTATTAATGCTGTTATAGTACAAGAAAGCAGTGAAGGTAGTGAAATTTATGGTCATTCTTATTGGAATTCACCAGAAGTACCAGCAGAATTATCTATTGGCAAATATTTTATTGCTATAAAATCTGTAGGGGGGGATCCATTTATTAGTCAAGAAGTATATATACCTACAGCCGGGCAATATAAGCTTAGTTTTTGGATTGTAGCTCAGGATACAGAGATTGGCGTCACGGAAGAACAACAAGATATACCTTATAAAGTCTCATTTGGAGAACATGAAGGCGAACTTAAAGAAGAGATGAAAACTACTCCATCGAAATATAATAATTCTTATGTAAACAAATTTAATTATGAAGAGCTTGAGCCTCGTACTTTTCTATCGTCTGGATTTCATACATTAAAAATCACTAATATGTCTGAGGCACAGTATGGTGTACAGACTATTTTCATAGCAAACGTAAAGGTAGAATATGTTACATTAATTCCGGATACTGGAACATCTGATAAACACGAAATAATAATCGAAGATAAAATAGGTCTCAATTCAGGTTTTCCTGATCCTGACTCTTCAGGGGACTATTTCAAAGGAGTTTACCAATTTGATGTTCCCTCAAGTCTTCCTATAAGATTTGAGGCGGATTTTATAGATGTAATTCATCACTCAGAATCAATACAGCTCGAGTACTCGGAAGAGTACTATTATGGGACTGTAATCATTAATGTATCTCATACAGAATCGTCTGAAAATGGAAGTATAAAAGCCCTTCCCCTTCCGATGGATACTAGTGTTCAATTTGATTCTGATTATTATGAAAATATATTACATTATCATAAATCTTCTTCAAAGGTTGAAGGAGATATTGTTGCTCCAAGTTTAACCTTAAACTATCCCGATCCCGAATATATACCGAAGATTTTGTCTGATGTTAACTATGCGGTGGTGGATGTAGTATCTCCGAGTGTAAGTGTTGAAACTATAGAAATAACTGAAATTGATTATAGCTATTACGATGCGCAGCGCAGGGAGACTGTAGTGGGCAAAATTGCCCCAAATACTTCTAAAGCTTTCAATATAATTTGTAAAACAATAGTGACTACTAATGAGACAAATAAAATAACGTGGACGGTCAGCGATGTTTTTGGAAATACGGAAGTGAAAGTTCAAGTGATAGAGGTTATAGATGCGTTTCCATCTATAATTACTTTATACGATCCAGTCACGGCTGGGCCGGCGGGTCCGACTCAGTTCCAAAATTCTGTCACAATATATATTGATAATGCAGGTACTACTAAAACTAAATCTTTAATGGTACAGAGTTTAGTATCCAGTATAAAGGATAACGTTGGAGAACTTCAGAATAATAATGGATCACTTGAAGTTAATCGAGATGTGCCTACAATTTATTGGGAGATACGCGGTACAAGTGGTAATATTGAAAACGGAGAATATGATTTAGTATATAACTCAAGCACCGATATTAATGGAACTTATAGTGGTTACAGAACTGAAGCACAAGTACAACATACTTTTGACTATAATAAAAGACCGTATAAAATAATATGGTTTGCATCTGATTTTACAGGCCGCAATTTCACTAATGACCAGGAATCTGAGTGGAGCAACTTTTACAGTAATACCTTAATTAGAGAGACGCAAGTCATCTTACAGGATGCTTGGCCACCACAGATTATTATGAAAAATTCGTCCACAAATGTAACAGTGATGTTAAATGAGGGTGATAGTCTGACTAAGAATTTTCCTGTAACTGATTTCATAATTAACGTACAAGATGATATAAACGATACGAATCCAAACCTGGAGAATGTAAGTTTAATATGGAATTTATATAGAACTGATAGTTCTGGTGAAAAAGTTCTCTTGGAAGGGCCTTTTTCGACGACAGACATTGCGAGCGAATCTATTGAATACGTCTGGAAGATATCAGAACAACCTTATATAATTGAATGGGATGCAAAAGACGCTGCGGATAATCACCTAAGAACTGGTTCTAAATATGTACAAGACTCCTCTGGTAATAATATTGGAATTAATACTAATAATAACACAATAATACGTGTGCAAGATGACGCGGGTCCTGTTATTGGAGATGTTAGTGATATTACTCAATCAATGCCGGTATATGCAAATAGTAAATTCGTTACATTTGATTTACAAGCTCCATCCGTTGATGATAATTATTCAAGCAATGATGGGTCAGGTGAACTAAAACTTAAATGGAAAATTACGAAAACGAATAATGAAGAACCAACCTATGATGATTATGGTAAATTAGGATCGTGGGGTTATTTAGGATATTATTTTAATCCTCAGAACTCGCCGAACGGATGGATATCCCCTTCTGGTGAGCTGGACAATCTAAGTTTACATTATGTGGATTCACCTTTAAAAATAGAATGGTTTGCAATTGATAAAGCGGGGAATGAATCACAGACAAAAGTACAAAATATTAACATTACTGACAGTCACGACCCTTGGTTTGTAGATCCACCAACTGGCGGGTGGGGGGGTGAATCTGACACCGGCAGAATCAACATCTACATTACTAATAGCCAAAACTATGTGGAAAAACTTGTCCAGCCTCCAACTCATCAAGATAACATAGACAGTAATTTAAATGTACTTGAATATAAAACTGATGATGCGGGTGAAATTTGGACTACAGTTATTAAGGATGATTGGAATAAGGAGATTAATTTCAAATTTTATGGTGCTAAAGACGCGAATACAAGTGTAGAAAGAATTATAAAATGGAAAGTAACTGACGCTACTGGTTTTAATTCGACTGAGCAAGATCAAATATTTCATGTTACAGATAGTTATGGCCCCAAATTTTTAGACCGCACTGTCGATGCCGATGTTGTACTTACGCTTATTAATGCGATATTACCCGACGATAGCTCAACAATGAATGTTGACATAAGTGTACCATGGGTAAATGATAATGTGGATGGATTATTAGAAGTAGTTAGTTATGAACTTTATCGTAATGGTTCTTTTCATAGTAAAAATGATGCTGTGGCTACAAAAAAAGATTCTAGTGGTAATTTACTTAGAGATTTCGGGACACATACTATAAATAATTTAGAAACAGGTGAATATAGAATAGACTGGTATGCAAACGATAGTGCGGGTAATACAAATGCAAATATTTGTTACACGGAACTAAAGGTTAAAGATGAGACACCTCCAAGAATCACTTGGACAGGAAATTATTCTCCAAATCCAGCGACGAGATTAAATGATAATATGAAACTAGACGAGAGAACTGTACGTGTCACTGTAGAACCGCCTTCCGAGGTGGTAGATACGGGAAGTGGTTTGAAGTCCGCGGATACGTTTAAATGTGTATTTGAACACGATGGTGTGATACTTAACATTCTTTGGCCTTTTATTGGTTCAAACCTCAGTTTCGATGCCCGATTTGGAACAACAAAAATAACATGGATAATTGAAGATAACGCTACAGAGCCGAACACCGTTGAATCTTCAATAGATGTTTATTGTGACTTTGGTTGGGTAACTGAATCAAGAGTAGATAGTGATGTGGAAGATGCACCAAGTTTATATAATTCGAGTTTATATAAATTGTTTGATAAAAGTGGCAGTAGCACTAAAAAATTTCCAAATCGTTCGTATGGTTCAAGTATTACAGATAATAAAAGCCCAATGTTTCCACACGCAAATTGTCCTTTAAGTTATGTACGAGACGGAGCATGGACTAATATTTTAGGTCATTTAACTCTAAGAGGTGAATGGATTCAATTTAATAAGTTCAATGAGAATCTTTGGTGGGATGATTATGATTCTAAGTCACATTATGGTAAAAATATTAGATTATGGTCAGATGCTCGCCCAACTAGAAACGCACCACAGTTTCCATATACAGTAGCGGTTATAGGAAGTAACAGTGATGATTTTAGTTCAACAACAGAAAGTATATTACTTACTCGAATTACAGGTATGATATGGTATGATTATGGAAGTGTAACTTCTTTTGGTAAATATTATTCACCATCAATTAATTTAGGAAGTAGTAAAGAGTATGATTATTATAGAATAGTTTTTGAAAAGATACGTGGTGGTTCGTCTGATGATTCAAATAAAACTGTTCAAATTTCTTATGTTGAATATGTAGCAGGTGATGATTCAGATTATATAACTGCATCAGGAATTTATTCAGACACAAATATGCCAGAAAATATTGTTAAGAATGATAACTCCTTCTGGGCAACAAAAGGGTTTGATTCTAGTGATACTTTTCCACAAGAGTGTCCGTATACTAGTGCTGGTGGAATAAGTACAAAGAATAACGCAGAATATGCTTACGTTTCATATGTTGGACCAAGGTCATTTAGGGGACATTGGTTACAAATAAATACTTCGAGTAACCACAAAAGCTTTCAAAATGGCAGTATTGAAGACGCAGGTTGGAGAAATTTTGGATTCAAATGTGTAGATGGCTATATATTCAAAAAAATTGTAGTTATTGGTTCTAATGTAAATAATATTGGTAAATGGAATAATGATCTTACTGAACAAAGCAATATTGTATATAGTACAGAGAATAGTACAGAGTTTGGCGACGAATATAGAGATGAGTCTTCAAAATTTGATTTTACCAATAATATTCCGATTCGCGTACTTCCTATTATAGATCTTGTAAATGTTGAACAAAAAACGGGATATACATTTTATAGATTTGTGTTTGAAGAATTAAATGATACATCTGAAATTAAAATAAAGAATTTGGCATTTATTCCAAGCACTGTACCTGATATTATATTTGGAGGAGATAATGGCGACCAGTCTAATAATTCAAAACGAGAAATAAATATTGCGTCTAGTGAGCAAGGTTGGACTCGTTCTGGAACATATGAAGTTGTCCCTCCTTTTGTAGAGGATCCAAGTGGATTTTTTGAAAATGTAGTAAAATTATATTATAGCATTTTACCCGAAAGTACTGATAATCCAAGTGGGTTCGTTTTTGGTGGAACAAGTGATAGAGTTAGTCTAAATGTTAATGATTCTAACAATGAATATAAAATTATATGGGAAGCGAATAATCTGGTAAATACCGTAAACGATTTAACAACTGTAAACATTACATGGGCTGAATTAGATAAGGAAAATTGGGGATGGTTAAAAGGTAGTTATTCTTCTGTAAAAGAGAGGTTTGAAGATCAAGATCCAAATAGTGGTGTTAGTGCGTACAATGAATCTGGAAAGAATTCTTCGCCATACCACCACTTGAATGCTGAAGAGTTTAATAATATACTTAGCTTTCCTGGCACTCACGGTCCAATACAGTTTACTATTGGTGTAATTATATATAATTTTGACATAAATGAATTTAACAATAGTCCTGATGGTGACGGCCGTCATTTAATCGACATAAGTAAACATGAAGACATTAAATATAAATTTGGACACAGTCTTCGGTTAAAATTGGTTGATGATGAGGAGGGTGCTTATGCTACCCTAAATACTTGGTGGCAATATAATCTCCGAACAAATCATTCATTTAAAATAGCTTGTGCCAATACCAATTTTAACTCTGGCTACGATTGGAAAGTGATATATGTAAGTAAAGTAGAAGATGCGAATACTGTTAGAACGGGTGTTCAAGTTTCTTACAGAATACATGGTTCAAATAATAGTTGGACATCCTTCGGGGCTAATGATATTAGAGGGGGAGGTGATAATTTTACACCGAATGAAAGTGCTGCTTGGTCAACTGGCTCCACGTTAGGAGGAGTTGGAATCAGTGGCACGGTTTACAGTACCAACAGGCCAGCTGCGACTTCGGATGAGCAAAGACTCCAGAATCATAATGGTCTTGTTATTGGGGGAACAGCTCCTGACCTTTCTCTTTCTGGTAGAGAAATGAATCACGAAGTAAGTAGTATTGTTATAAGAGAGGCGTTGGATATGCAAACAGATTAGAACATTTTTTTAGAATATATTTTGTAATAATAATATGAGTTTCTTTAACTATATAGAATTAAGTAAGAGTGTAAATGACATATTTCCACAATGGAATTCAGATAATATGACAGATGCTATAAGAATACAGCTGATACTTGATGGAAGTAGAAATAGACCAGGAGATAGAAATACATTAGGTTGTTTTTTAAGAAATGGAATACCAATTCCAACATTTTCAGATGAAGTATCTGCGGGTGATTACAATTATATTCGGTTAAATCGAGAGAATGTATTAAAAGATTATAGTAATTGGAATGAACTAAATGTTTCAGATAATATGAAAGGATATTTAATATTAAAAGCAGAAAGGAATGCTTTGTCTCAATTATTACAAACAAATATTCAATTAATAAAAAGAAATATAGAAAGTGTGTATTATGAAAGTTTAAATTTTCGATTATTGCCAAAAGTCTCGAATATTATACCTGGTTACAGCCAATCTTACAATCAATCTAATACAAAACAAGTATACAATACACCATTAAATTCTAGTGTATATTTTCGAGTAAAGCCAAATGTTGATTCTAATTCAGATAATACTAAAATAGAAGATATATCATTGATAACGCTTGGTTCAAATAAAATAAAATTAAGCCCAGAAAAAACGGATAAAACGATATTATATAAAGATACAAGTAGCTATGTGTGTAGCTTATTTCAGATCGTAAAGGCGTCTTCGGGAAAGAACAAGAAAACAGGAAAATACGTATTAATGACTGATGGATATTATAGTGGTACTAAAAAAATAGAGTATATTGATGGAAAGATAGAGAATCATTTTATTATTCGATTTCAACAAAATGAAACTGGAGAGCATTTGATTCAAGTAAAGGCAGTAGATGATAGATTTAAAGATAAATTTATAGATAATTTGTATTTTACAATAAATAGTAAAGCATATAAAATACTAAATAACTCAAATTATAGTAGTGATGATTTATTTAAAGGAAATGTGTGTATAAATTTAATTAATGAAGATGTTAATGAATCAGGCATGCAAGTATATCGATGGACTACTAATGAAACTAATTTGGATTTATATAATTTGACTTTAAATAAGACCAGTAGTGAATTTGTAAATATTGTGAAATATTCAAAAGAAGAACCAGAAGAAGAGGAAAATAGAATGGATGTTAAATTGGGTACTGGAGATATGTTTGTCAATAAATATATTTCGGGTCACAAGAATATAGGTAGGACAAACCTCTATGTTGCAAGATTGATAAATAGTGATAATAAGAGTTTCTTTCTGTTTAAAGATGGATATAATAGTAGTGGTTTAATAACCGATAAAAAAATACCATATAAGAATGGAGAATTAGAATCAGCAATTTCAATAAAAATAGGGGATAAATCAATACAAATACGTGCTAATATGTTTGAGTTTTTTGATACATATATCGATACTTTGTTTTTTACATTAACTGGAGAAATGGAAACAATATTAAATTCATCAAATCAAATAGAAGATAATATGCCGTTTTTTAGTAAGGGTAGTGTATCGATAAAGTTGATTAGCGATGTATTTCCTCAAATTTATAAGTGGCAAAGCACTCAAACAAACATGGATTTGTATCAATATAGTGTAAATAAATTGACAAATAGATTTAGCAAAATAATATATTTAGATTCATAATTTTCTAATATACTTATTGCCAAATCTAACTTTTTTAGGTTTTTTATATGGTGGAGGTTTTCTCTTATTTTTATTTTTGGCTTTTGAAATAGCAATACGTCTTCTAATATCAGGATAAAATTTTTCGACATATATAAGTTTCTTTTTGGGTAAAGTATGTAATATATTATATTTTGACCTATATTCTACTTCACATATGGCATTCACGTGTAAGAACTCTTGGCTTATTGTATTAACATCTTTCTGTAGGTCTTCAATTGCTTTTTTAATCACATTTATTGGGTTTAATAGACGTGAAACATTGTTCTTGTCTAATATAGGAAATTGTCTTGGATATAATGCAGAAAATGTTGGTAATGTTTTTTTCCATTTTATACAGGCTTTAAAGGCGTTTGTAAAGCGTATTTGTTTGGTTTGATATTCGACAACAAGGTCCCAATATTTAGATATTAAATTCATTATATCTGGAGTGAGTGTATTTTTGCGAGTTAATACTTTATTTTCTGTTTTAGAACGCCTTCTTGTTTTCATATCTATTTTAACTTATAAATTAGGAACAGGTGATTATTTCTAATATTTTATCACAATAAATTATTCAATTACTTTGGTTCACAGCGTTCTTCGGCAGCTTTGAGTCTTACTCTTAAATTATTTTGAGTTTGATCATGGTATTTTTCTACTTTTTTATTAAGTCTTGCAATCTTCATTGAAATATCTGCAATAAATACGAAGAAAAACCAAGCAAGAAGTATTACAGCGGATAAAAAGTATTTAATCATGTCCTTATTAAGATTTTCCTTATCAATGTATTGGAGTGCAACAGCAATTGCAACAAGAATAGCAACAGTAACAAAAGTAACAATAAGTTTTTGTTGAACGTTCATTACATTACATAATATTTTTATAAATCTCTGTTTTGATTTTCATAATACGATTGTGGAATTTGTTTAATTTTGAAACTTATTCGGTGATATTTTGTGAATCCATATTTCAATATTCCTTCAATATGAGCTTTGGTTCCGTATCCCATGTTCTTCCTTAAATTATATCTTTCATCCAATTCTGGTTCATTATCACATAATGATTCTATATATTCATCATGCGCAACCTTTGCAATTATACTTGCCATTCCGATACATATATGAGTGTCATCTCCTTTAATAAAACATTCATGTGGAACAAAATCATCATTATTACAATATGGTTCAAATCGATTACCATCAACATAAATTTTATCAAATGGTTTATCAATTGAATCAAGAGCCCTATGAAAACCAATCATTGTTGCTTTCAGAATATTATACTTATCTATTTCTTCTGGAGTCGCAGAACTAATCGCCCATGCTACAGCCTTTTCTTTTATCCATTCTGATAGTATTTTTCTTTTTTTAGCAGAAATTTTTTTTGAGTCCCATGATTTTGGAATAGAACAAGGAGGTTCTAATGGAACATTATCATCCCATATTACTGCTCCACAAAATACAGAACCAAAAAACGGTCCTCTACCAACCTCATCTAAACCAACACACACCATATTTATTGTATTAAATAGAAATATTTAAGTCAATATATTTTAAAAACTATCATTTGGAATATGATATAAGTCCATTGGGTCAAGATCGTCCTCTTCTTCAGATTCTTCTTCAATTTTCTCTTCAATATTTAATTCACAACTTTCTTCAAACAAATTCATCATTTTAACTACAAAGTTTTCATATCCAGTATGATGACGCATTAACAAAGGATATTTCAATAATAGAGTATCATTAACAAAATCATTACACATATCTTGTAATTCTGGCAATAAATTCGTTATTACCGAATCAGTTACATTTTTCTTGTAACTTTCTTCCTCTGTTTCAACATAAGGTGTCTCTTTCTTTTCTTCTACACTGATTTCCACAATTGGCGCAGCATTCTGTTTTAAAGCTTTTAGAAAATCCATAGTTAGGGGGTAATTAATCATTATTTGTAAAAACTACTTATTTCATTTTTCATATATTTCAAGTATGTTTTGAACAAATTCACTTCTTTTTACATCCTTAATATCAAACTCTACTATACCAATCTTATTGTTATACATCTCATATAAGTTTTCATAATGTTTGTTAACAATGCTTATAAAATTTTTTAGTCCATTTTCTTCTATTTTTAGATCACATTGACTTGTATCACCATTAACAACTATTTTAGAGTTTTCACCCATTCTTGTTAAGATCATTTTCATTTGAGTTGGACTACTATTTTGCATCTCATCTGCAATAACAAATGTATCTGCGAACGTTCTTCCTCTCATAAATCCGATTGGAACTATTTCTATTTGACCCGATTTTAATAGAGAATTTAGTTCACTTTTTGATTTTTCATCAATAAAAATATCATATAAAGGTTGAATCCAAGGATTCATTTTTTCGTCTACTGTACCAGGTAAGAATCCCAAGTTCTCATCTTCAACAGGAACAACCGGTCTCGTCAATACAATTTTTTTTATATGGTTTGATTTTAATTCTTCTATAGCTACTTTACAAGCAAGCCAGCTTTTTCCTGTTCCTGCTGGTCCATGTGCAACTACTAAGTTGATATTTCTATCTTCTAATAACTGAGTATATTTCTTCTGCTTAGTAGTTGGTGTTTTCAAAGTTCTAGGTGTTTTTAGACCAAAACTATTTGACAGATGAAATAAAAAAAGATGTTTCAAAATCAACATAGTTATTCTTACCAACTTTTAAATTTTAGATATAACATTGTTGATTATTCAAGTCAGCAAAATCTTATTTATAACTAAATCCACTATTCACTCATTTTTATAAAAATGACATAACATTTCCTTGATATTAGGTTTTCAAGAGATTTATATCCAAAATGAGCTATAATAATCATAGACGTGGGTGTTGCTTTAGTAAAATTCCGAATGAAGAGATTGGAATTAATCAACCAGAATGTATTGAAACACAACTGTTTCTACATCAAAGAAAGGCAATTTCAATCATGAGAGTTATTGAACGCAAGCATAAAATCAGCAGAAGAGATTTAAATCGCGTATTAACAACCAATTATGGGATTTATGCCGATATTGTGGGTGCTGGAAAAACGCTTGCTATGGTTGCACTTATTGCAACGAGTCCAACACCTACTGTAAAAGAACCAATTCCATTAACTAACACCACTTTGACAAGTATGAGTAAGATAACTGATGATTTGGGCAGATCAATACTAAGGATTCATAGTACACTAATTGTTGTCCCTCATTCACTAACAAAACAATGGGAAGATACACTGAAAATGTGTAAAAATCTCAAATACATTGTTATTAATACTGGGAAACGTGTAGAGAAATTAAAGGAAATGATTCAAAGTAAAAAAGTTTGGTCTGATAGAGCTTCTGCTTGGAGTAACATAGATTACGATATTACTTTAGTTTCTAATACAATGTATCGTAAGTTTGATGTGGGACCATATGATGTTATTTGGAATAGAGTTGTTATTGATGAGCCTCATACATTCGTATTGCCAAAATGTCCAGAAGGAAATTTTAATTGGCTAATTTGTGCCACCCCGTATGATGTATTATATTCCGGTCGGAATTGGGTAAGGCGTCTTATGGGAGGAGATTATTACTATTCTTCTGTCAATCCAAATGAATTAGCTGTGATTAAAAACGATGATAATGAAGTCAGACTATCTCTAGCTCTTCCAGCTTACGAAGAAGTTGTAGTTGAATGTTTAGCTCCGGTATATTTAAGACATGGAGTTATTCGTGATAGTTTACCTTCAGATGCTTTGTCCAGATTAAATGGTAATGACGTTGAAGGTGCTTTGGAAATTCTAAATTGTGATGCAAATACTTCTAAATCTTCGATTGTAGAATCTTTGATTAGCAATTATAAGAATACTGCTCATAATGAACAATTAGAAATTGACAGATTACGTCAAGTTAGAAATATTAGTTCTAATGAAAGAGCAGAGCGTATTGATAGACATCAAGCTAAATTAGATGATTGTTTGAAGAGAATCGAAATGATTAAAGAAAGAGTACACACAGAGGAAAATTGTCCTATTTGTTTGGATTCTATAGATGACCCATGTGCCATTACAGACTGTTGTCACAAGTCATTTTGTCTTGAATGTATTTTGATGTCTTTGAATACATCAAATAAATGTCCTATGTGTAAACAAGTTGTGCGCGCAAACACTCTTCATATTCAGACAGATATTTGTGTTAAAGATAAATCTGAGACAAAATCTGAAGAAAAGCCAACTCTCCTTTCTAAATCGAACAGTTTAGTCGAAATTGTAAAAAATATGACAAGTGATGCAAGATATCTAATTTTCTCGGAATATGATAACTCATTTAGACGCATATCTTACAAATTGCGTGAAAGGGGAATACCATTCGAGATTTTAAAAGGAAATTGCACAACACAACAAAGAATTATTGACAATTATACCAAAGGAAAATGTCAGATTCTTATGTTAAATGCTGGGAATTTTGGCGCAGGGCTTAATTTACAGATGACTACAAATCTGATCATATATCATGAATTCAGAAATATAGACCTTAAGAGTCAAGTTATTGGAAGAGCTCAAAGACCAGGAAGAACTTGTCCATTAACTGTAACGTATTTGAAACATAAAAATGAAACCTAAAAAAATGAATACAAAAACTCTATCATTTAATTATCAACATACTTACACTTTTTAGCACTAAACAAAAAGCTAAATGTCTTTGGCAGAAGTTATTCCAAATGAGACTCTTGAACTCGTATTTGATTATCTCGAAAATACATCATTAAGCAAAAGCTTTCTTTGTAAAAGAAGAGAATCTAAGTTGAATGACACTCTTCGCAAATACATGAAAAGTTTTATGCCAACCACAGTATATTCTACAAATTCTATCAAGTATTTTAGACAGTTGTATGATAAAGATGAAGGAAGTGGTTCTTTAGTCAGAATTGGTGAGAGAAGAAGAAGAGCTACAAGAATCACCTATCGATTCCATTTCGCAATTAGACAAAAAGTATCAGCACAACAATGTTGTGCAAAAACACGTTCCGGAAGACGATGTAGAAAAAAGACTTTCATGTTATTTTGCGAATGTCATAAAGATGCCAAGCCGTATTGGATGTAAGGCATATAAGTTCTCTTTTTTAAATTATAATAATGTCTAACGACTCAGAAAGCCACATACATTATTTACAAACACCCAATTATAGTCCAAATTCCGCTGTTTTACAAAGGGAAACGCCACAGAGAACACTACCTACTCTAAAAGCTAAGCTTGGAGATAGACGTTTTAACAAAAAACTTAAGCGTATCCTTCGTAAAAAACGTATTCGAGAAAACAGATACACAAAAATAGTCAACCAGTGTAGCAAAGAGGAAACATCGAATATACTTGATTATAGTCCATTTATGCTTAAGATTATTGGTAAAAAGAATGAATTAATTGTAAAGAAAAATGAGGAGATTATGAACAAAATTAGTCTTAAATATAGCTATATTAAGGATTGGATTGAATCAAGTGCAAACCAAGGAAAATGTATACTACCAATAATCTTTGATAAAGCGGATTTTTATACAAACTGTCCTGGATTAGGTACTCCAATAGAAGTTTTAGAAAGATGGTTGAATCAAACAACAGAAAGTAATCATGATTTGTTTGGTATCAAATATTCTATATTACTTATCAATTATAGAAAATCTAAATACATGAAACCTTACTTTATGGTTAATTTCATGTGGTCTTGAATTGTTTAATGTATTTTGGGTTTCATGAGAGTTTTTTCCATATATTCATATATATTATTGTGCCCAAGTTCTACCATTGTACTGGCCATGGTTGAGAATGCAAGTTCAAATTTAGCATATTTATTGTTAAATCGTGTACCATAGTGCCTAGAACAATAATCCATTTCTGATATACAAGTTATCATATCTGGATTATTTTTACCAAAATTGTTGGAAAGTATATTTGCTATATCAAATTCAAAGTTGATTTTTTTGCCATCTGACATCTGACATTTTTCTGTCATTTTAGATACATATATTCTTGCCGCCATAAACCATTCTTTCTTTAATATATGAGTGTTATAGTTCAAAATAATACTTTTCTCAAATCCTTTTAAACGACCAGTTAGACCAAAATCAATTATACCCAGTTTATCTCCCATACATAATAAGTTACCTTTATGAAGATCTGAATGCCAATGACCATTTATAAAAGAACTATGAAAACAGAATTCCCAAAGAGTATTTGCTATTTTTTCTTTTTGTATTTGGTTTAGATTGTCCACATTATTTCCTCTTAAATATTCAAGACTAATTATATGATTATTTGATAATTCAGGATATGGCTTTGGAATTATAATTTTTTCAAACATATTCGATTCATTATACGTTTTATAAAAGTACTCCAATTCAGATAATTCATGTTGAAAATCGGTTTGCTTAAACAATGAATCTCTAATCTTTTCAATCTTTTCATTTAAATTTATCATACCAAATTTAGATAGAGTCTCTAATATATAGTTAACTCGTTCAAAAGATGTTTTAAGTTCTTTATCAATATTTGGACGTTTGATTTTCATCACAATATCTTTCCCCTTTATTGTGGTCAAATAAGTTACTGCTATACATCCAGCCCCCAATTTAATAGGAGTTGTCTCATAATTTACAAGTCTTTTTGCATAATCTAATAATTTTTTTTCATCTTTCGCATTTAATCCGGGAACACTATCTGTTAGCTTTGATAAAATTATACATATTGTTTTAGGGAATATGTCTACTCTATGACTCAATACCTGTCCTATTTTTATACCCGTTGGACCCATTTTTATGAATATGTCTCTTAATATAACACCAATATGGAAGGTAGCATCATATTCGAAAAGAAGACTTCCAATATAATGGCAAAAAATAGTTCCTAAATCTACAAGTAAAGTTGAAACAAAGAATATGAAAGAAAACATCACAGTATTATTTTATGTAATAACTCTCTTAAGTTGTGATAAAACTATCTTGTAATATTAATGAGTATTCAAAATACAAAGGACGACAGTTTTGAAGAAAAAATTCCAGATGAAGATACCTTTGCAGAAATTGGAGACGATAGTTCAAGTTCTTCAAATAGACTTACTAAATTAACAAGAAAACCAATTAATTTGGATAAACAAATTGAAAAAGTTCCATTAAAAGACCATTCATTATTACCTAAAGTTAAGAGAAATGGAAATGGAAATGGAAATGGAAATGGAAATGGAAATGGAAATGGAAATGGTAATGGTAATGGGACTCACTCTTCGTATAGTCGTTCATATAGTCGTTCAAAATCTCGTTCACCCAGTCAATTCAGAATTTCACCCAGTCAATTCAGAGGTTCACCACTAGGAAGATCGTCACCCACTATGTTTGAAGACACCAGTCATGAAGATTATGTAAAAGCTGCATTACAAGCTGCCAGACATCGTTCTTTTTCAAGCATAAGTCTTGCATCACTTGGAGCTGATATGAGTGATTTAACTGATGAAGAAGGTGGAATTGAATCTACTTTGGCAGATATTAGATTATCAGAATATACATTGGATAGAATACTTCGTTCTTGTGAAAATACTTTTGATTTTTTAGACAATATTAACTTAATATTAACAGAAAATGATTTTGATTCTCTTATGTCTAAATTTTTTACAAAAATAATAGGCGGTGCATTTAGAAGGACAATTCGGTTACCAAGACATAACGACCCACCAGGTAGATTTAGGTATGCTACAGTAGTTTTACCCGGATTACAATCAAATTTTGATGTTGAGGATGACAATGAATCGGATTCACCACCAAGTATAAGAAATCGTTCCCCTGATTCTATTGAGAATATTGAAAATATTCAAAAACCAATCGCAATAAGACCAAAAACTTATGAAGAACATAAAGAAGAATTAAGAATTAAGGCAAATCAAAAAGTCGAAGATATGGCAAATATATTGACTAATACCATAATTTCTGGAATCAAAGATGACTTAAAAGATGAAGAACAAAATATTGAAAAAGATGAACTTGAATATAGAAGACAAGTTGATGTAAATAGAATGGTTAATTTGGTACCCGATTTAAGTATTAATACATCAGAAATACCAGATGATATTTCACCAAGAAATTATACAAATCTTCGACAAATTATGTTTTTATTGTATTCTAATATTCTGATAAGCAGAGGAATGATAGAAGCTGAAGCGGTTGAAAAAGCTTCAAAATATCTTGAAATTCCTGATAATAAAATTGTTTCTGAAGAAAATATGAACGGAGAACAAAAAGCATTATTTGCCAGAATATACGAAACTATAATAGGTTTTGGAAAAATTAATCAATTTTACTTTTTACTTGAAACTTACAATATATATCTCGCATGTCTTAAGACATACAGTTTCATAAAAGACCAATTAACAGAAGAGATTAAAATACAAGAATATACAGAACTTATTGACAAACTAAATATTAAAATGGAAACACATCTTAAGTCTACAAGAAATACTAAGTTTTCACTTAATGTTCATCAAGGATTAGTAAAAGACATAGAAATATTGCTTAAAAATGTGAATGAAACACAAAAAAATCTTAAATATGAAATAGATGATACATCCGGAGATGTAGAAGACGCTTTAACTATCATTAGATGGCGTATTGAGATTTTCTTAAAATCTCTTTCCAATCCAACCTTAAAACAACCCATAAATGGTAATATGATGACACTCTTTTTACTAAAGTCACCCAGAAGGTTCCTTTCACCAATATTAATTGCCGCAAAAGAGGTTCAAAAAATTCCAAAGAAAAGTATTGAATTTTTTAATACACAAAAAATATTTGGTATTGAAATAGAACTCCTTGGATTAGTTCTTCCCCCGAATATAAGCAATTATTTCTTTCCAAACCATGCGGTGTCTATCTTCTGGGTAATGGCAGAATTAATGAGAACAATTTATTATACAAAAACATGGACAATCGCAATGATGGGTTCTACTGTTAATGCTATAGGTTGTTATTCTCAACAATCTCTTATAGAAATCTTAAGCATTTTAAAAGAATGGAGTTCTGTTTCTCAAACAAGTTTTGATAATTGGATTAATTTAATAGAAGATAACAAAGAATCAGAATATATTCGCGATATTGTAAATGGTTGGTGGTTACAAATATACCGTCAATTTGGTGATTATGTAGATGAAATTACAAATATTCAGGCTACTATGGCAGTTATGTCAGCCGCAAATCTTCAAAGTCTTGGTAGATTCTCTCCACTAAGGGCAAAAGAGTTACTTGTTGCTATTACAAGGTTTAAAGGTGGTGGTAACTTAAATCTAATTGGAGCATGAACGTCTCCTTTTTCTAATACTTAACGCATCTAAATTGCGTTTTGGTCCCATTGCTATCTCATTCCCATTGTGTCGATTAATTTTGATATTGTATTTTTGACATATACGTTTGAACTCATTATCCGCTATATTATATGCGGCAGTATCACATAATTCTTTCAGTTTTTCCTCATTAATTATTGTTTTCTCATACATTCTAAAAAAAATGAACTATTAATTAACAGTTATAAAAAATAATAACAAACACCGGATATTTATTAATAATCAAATATGAATCCGGAATATATAAACAATGTGATCTCATTTCCCTATAAATTAGATGGATTTCAAATTGATGCCATTGATGCTATCTTGAAAGGACATAATGTATTGACTCTATCACATACTGGTTCAGGTAAAAGTACTATCGGGGAATTTGCAATTGCAAATGCAATTAAAAATGGAAAAAGAGCAATTTATACCACTCCAATTAAAGCACTTAGTAATCAAAAATATGGTGATTTCCAAAAGAAGTTTTCTGGTTCATGTGTTGGTATTTTAACGGGAGACATTAAAGTTAATCCTGATGCGCAAATCTTAGTGGCTACACAAGAAATTATTTGCAATTTATTATATACCAATATTGAATACTTTGAAGATGTTGGAACACTTGTTATTGATGAAACCCATTATTTAAGAGACGCAGATAGAGGTACTATTTATGAACAAACAATAGCAATGATACCCAAAAACATTGTTCTTGTAATGTTAAGTGCTACTTTGCCTGGAGCTCAAAATCTTGCAAAGTGGGTTGAAGATATCAAAGAAAAACCATGTGTTATGACTTCTACTAATGTACGCCCAGTTCCTCTTGTACACCAAGTTTACTGGAACGGCGAGTATAAACAAGTATTAGAAGGTGATCATAATTTGGATGAGCAGGCATATAAATCTATGTTTAACGTCTGGAAAGAGTCCAAAAATGTTCGTCTCAAAGATAAGCCTTCGGATAGCACTACTCTTATTAAGTTCTTAGATAACTTAAGCGAGAGAGAATTGTTCCCAGCATTATTCTTCCAATTTTCAAGAAAAGGTTGCGAAAGATTAGCCAAAATGATTCAACGTTCATGGTTAGATGGTAAAGAACAAACTCAATGTATCAACTTATTTGATTTCTATGTTCGTAAATATCTTGGAGAACAAGGAATGCAGTTAAGCCAAGTATGGATGATTAGAGCAATGCTTTCTAAAGGCGTTGCTGTTCACCATTCAGGATTGATTCCTGTTTTAAAAGAAATTATTGAATCAATATTCGACAAAGGTTGGATTCGTGTTATGTTTGTAACAGAAACTTTCTCAGTTGGAATCAATATGCCTACTAAGTGTGTAGTATTTAGTGAATTACAGAAGTTTGATGGAAAGGAACAAAGATGTTTGCTTCCCCCAGAATATATTCAAATGGCTGGACGTGCTGGAAGAAGAGGTAAAGATACTCTTGGTACCGTAATCTACTTTCCATTTCCGCCAAAGAATATGGTTACATTGAGCGATTTTGCTAATATTATTAAGGGAAAACATTCTACAATTAGTTCCAAGTTTATTATGGACCCAGTATTGTTACTTAAATGTATCGAAACTAATAGACCTCCTTCAGAAGTATTTGATTCTACTCTAATGTCAAAAGAGATTGAAAACTCTATTAAAGGTATTGATTATGAAATTGCTGAAGTTACTAAGCAATTTGATAGTATTCCTCTTACAAAAGAGCAAGAAGAAAAATACAATGAAATCAAGGCAAAAGAACTTGTTATGATGAAGGCTAAACCAAAGCAAAGAAGAAAACATCAAATCGCCATTAAAGAAATGAAAAACAATTTGACGGAAACTGTCATTTCTAACATTGAACTTCGTAAGCAAAAGGTATCAGAATATACCAAACTCAAAAAGAATAGGTTAGATGCTGTTAACTATATTAAAGAAACATGTGAATGGCAGGAAGAAGTTCTTGTTAAGATTGGATATCTCAGCAAAGATAGCGATTCTAAATCATGTGTTACCTTGATGGGAAGAGCGTGTTCTGGAATTAATGAAAGTGATGCTTTCTTAACCGTTGAGTATCTTATTCAATTATTTGAAAGATTTGAAGCAAATGACACAATGAGTGCCACTATTGCATTCGTATTAGGAACATTCATTGATGAAAGGGAACTTAATAAGGAAGAAAGTGATGATAATCAAAGTTTTCGTGAGAAATTTAAAACCATTGTATCAGACTCTTCCGTTATTAATAATGTTGAATATGAATTGAATGAGTTGAAGAATATCTACGAAAAACTTGCAAGCGAAGAAAGACTTAGAGATGCTTCTATGAAACTTACTCCTGATTTCGGTGCTTACGTTTATTTGTGGACAATTGAAGAATTAAGTTATTCACAACTTGTACAAAAGTTATGTGGTTCATTGTATGAAGGTAACTTTGTCAAAAATATGCTAAAAGTTCACAATATATGTGAAGAGTGGAAAAATGTGGCAGATATATATCAAAGACCAGACTTTGCAGGACTTATATCTAATATTCAGACGAAGATTATTAGAGATATTGTAATTTGTGATTCATTGTATATTCAGTCTTAATCTTGTATTCTTGATTAAAATATAATGTATTAAATTAATGGTAGCATTTAGTGAAGCTATTGATGACGCTAGAGAAATTATACATAGTTTCAATGATGACATTGATATTTTTTTGGATGGGGACCGAGAACAAATTGCTATACATACATATGTAGAAAACAGATCTGCAAGGGCATTTTTGCCTTTATTTAATATAATACGCGATTTAGTAGATCAAATTGATCATCTGTCCCGCGGCGACGCTTGGGATCTGGCGGAAGTATTATCTGATGAAATAAATGCTCTAAAATCAATTATTAACGTTCTCAAATCTGATTTGGATGCAAAAAATTCTGATTTGGAAAAAATAACATTAGAATTAGGTGGCAAAACTAATGCTTCGGTGCTTAATAAATTACCACAAGAAATAGAAAATAAAGTTAGTACATTTCTAGGTGGTAGAATGCGCTATCGCATGAGACCGCGCAGGCTAAAATATTTATTTTCTTGATTTAATCATAGAATTTACTTTTTGGCAGATCTCCTCGATTTGGCATATCTCCAATATTTGGGATTATCTGAACCCAAATTTAAGAGGTAATTTTCTGAGTCTTTAATCCCATAATCTGGATTTTGTCTTTGTTTCCAGTCCCCCCGATGTAATAATTCATCAACACTTGTCCCATCAATGTAGTCCACTTGGGTCACAATTTGTCTTACTGTTTCGGCTACGCGGGAACTTGGTGAATTGAGTGGTGCCTTGAGGACCACCTGCATTCTCCCTTTTTTTCTGACAGCTCTACCAAGCTTCCAGTGATCGAGCGACCAGACCTCTATCATATGCCCATCTACAGGTTCGCTATGTAAACGGAGCAGTGCCTTATCCGTTATTCCACCCTTCTTCCACCATTGTTCCTCTACAAACTGCGTATTAGGAGACTGAACGTCTTCCATATTTGTATCTTCATCTTGTGCTAATATTTGTCCCCTTGAAATAGCAGCATTCATTTCTTCATCAGCTTGT
>Ga0207993_1000233_pt1 | contig 22581 bp, 39 predicted proteins | sample ETN01SmetaG_2_FD_185791 | JGI IMG/M metagenome (GOLD analysis project Ga0207993, IMG submission 185791) | Marine microbial and viral communities from oxygen minimum zone, Eastern Pacific Ocean - ETNP2014F12-01SV265 (SPAdes) (version 2) | ecosystem: Environmental > Aquatic > Marine > Oceanic ...
CTTAGAGCATGTTGTTTGATTGAAGAATTCACTCATCACCTATCAAATGGTCGTTTGAGTCGATTTGATTCATATCTGCGTAATGTGTGGTCACATAAATCAATCGCAGGTATTGTGAGAGGTCGTGCTACATCACAGTCACCACAGTTTATCCTTGATGATCTTATCAATGGTTACAATGACTGGAAAGGTAGTGATAACTATGCTATTGGCATTAAGTCACGTCAAAATATGGCAGCGATCAACTCTCGTTTTCTGGTGCCTGTCGTATGAAGAATCATCGTCTCAAAGGTATTGCCAGTGAAATGCTATTCGCTGCGCGTTGGTATGAATTAGTGGAGGATGAGTCATTGTCACTTATCTCTCCAACTCTTGACACTGGATGGGATTTTATGATCGCATCTACTGGTGCTAGGATACAAGTGAAGCGACACACAAAATCTAAGAAGTATAACCCTTACAACTTAGATTTGCGTCGTAAGCGTAACAAAGGCACTGGTAACTATACAGGAAAAGAGTTTGATTACATTGCTATTCATGACACTGAGAGCAATGAATTTATCATCGCTGATACTCAACAACTCATGCGTGGAGATGTAATGAAACAGAGCGTAAGTATCAAATCATTACAAAACCTAGGTATGTGCCAGTTGATTAAACTGTCCACTTGAAATGGCGCACCGTGTTTCGCTGATGTATATTATATGCATACCAAAGAAACACGACGACATGACTACTAACGCACAACTCGCTGAGCAACTCTTCCGCATCATCCCTAAGGCAGTGTCACTCAGCACACAACGTCTTCAGAAGGGTCTCAGCGTCCTCTCAGGCGGTCGTTTCAATGACCTTGATGAGTATTTCGGTGAGACTACTGTAGACAAGACTAAACTCCTTGCTAACGTCTTCAACCCTGCTCTGCAGGATGCAGCAGATCAGTTTAATGTTGACTACATCACAGAGGAAACTACTGGTTACGATGCTATCCTATGTGAGGAGAAACTAGAGAATAAGTTGACACTTACTCAGTCAACATCATCCTTCGCTACTGGTAACAACCACAGCAAGACTAAGGTTGATAAGATCTTTTGTGTCAAAGCAACTCAAGTGGGTAACATCTTCCCATCTGTATTTGCTTGCATTGTTGATCTCTCCACTGCTACACATCCTGAAACTGGTTGGGATGATAAAGTGACAGAGACTGGCAAGAATAACAACGGTTTCTCTACTCTTCGCGTCCACAATGATGATCTGCACTGCATCACTGTAATCTATGGTAAAGTGCGTAAGACTCGTAAATTTATCCACACTGACTATGAAACTCTCGCTGAATGAAACTCACCTCATGAATTGCATCGACGGTATGCAACTCATGGATGAGGAGAGTGTGGACCTAGTTGTCACCTCTCCTCCCTATGATGACCTGCGGACGTATAACGACAGCAGCAAATGGGATCATGAAGTATTCAAGAGCGTTGCAGATAACCTCACTCGTGTATTAAAGACGGGTGGGGTTATCATGTGGAATGTCAACGATGCCACAGTCAAAGGATCAGAAACTGGATCCAGTTTCCGTCAATGCTTATATTTTATGGATCAATGTGGTCTCAGACTGCATGACACCATGATTTATGAGAAGACAGGCACTGCCTTCGCATCTGGTCCTAAGAGTGTGAGATATACTCAAATCTTTGAGTATTGTTTTATATTGTCCAAGGGTAAACCTAAGACAATTAACCTCATCCAAGACAAGAAGAATGCATGGGCAGGTTATACCAGTTTTGGCAATGCTAAGACTCGTAAACAAGATGGCACCATGCATGACCCAGGCAAAAAGAGTAAAGTTATCCGTGAATATGGTGTAAGGACTAACATTTGGAAGATCAAAAACTCAGGAGGTTTCGGACAATCATCCAAAGCAAGTTACAAACATCCTGCAACAATGCCTGAAGAGTTAGCACGAGGTCACGTACTTACATGGTCTGATAAGAATGACCTGATTCTTGATCCTTTTATGGGAGCAGGCACCACCGCTCAGGTATGCCTAGAAGAGAATCGCAATTTTATTGGATTTGAAATTGATGAGACTTATCATCAAATGTGTGTTGACCGTGTGCAACCATGGAAAGACAATCTTCTCACTCGTTTATCATGAATCTAACTATTGAAAACTTCCCACACAAACCACCCAAAGGATATTGGTATGAAATCAAACCCTTTAAGCGTAATGTGCTTTCTATTTGGTTACACCATCCCGATCGTTACAACTATAGCAGTGATCCTGTTTCTACGATTTGGGGATTCTACAACACCAAGAAATGCCAGTATTATGCGCCAAGAAATGCTAAATCAGTGGGTGACCCAGTAAATATAACTGACACGAGGGATTTCACTGCTATGCAACTCAACTTAGGTCCACTTGCAGGAATGCTATGTTAAGAGGTAAGGCGAAAGTCACACCCAAGAGTGACAAGGCAAAGACCATCTTTGCTAACTATCTAAACTCTAAATCATTGGTCTACATTGAGCACAAACGTGCTGATCGCTGGTTTTTCAGTGCTATCGACAACGTTGACTTTTGGTTTTGGGTAGACTATCCTAACGACGATAACTGGGACTATCATGAAATCGATTGAGAAGAATGATCCTCGCTATTTCACAGAGACCAGTAATGCCCTATATGATCGCAACTGGTATAAAATCCACTGCACTGATAAATCAGTGAAGATTGTAGAATCCTATGAGGAAGTACAAACTGCATGGTGGAATTACAAACAATTCATTTCACACATTGAGGTAATCGATGCTAAAAAACAATCAAAACCCAGAGGATTTCAATGATGTCGATGGTCTCTCCATCACAGAGAATGATGATGGCACATTCCAAGTGGAATGGGATGATAATGATCCTAGATATAGTATCTTCAAAGGATTATCTGAGGAGGAAATCAACACAATGATCGTCACAGGATTGAGAGAAATTATTGCTAGGGAGGCAGAAGATGAAGGATGGTAGAGCAGAGGGTGAGAAAGTTGCCAAGGCACTTGAGCAATTAAGTGCAATGATGGCAGAGTATGGAGATACTACATTGAATGGTGAATCACTTGAGGTTAGTATCAGTGAGCGAATCAATAAATGTAAAGAATTAAACGACCTATTAGACTCAGCATATGATGCATCCCAAGGAAAAGATAACAGTAATTGATGATTACTTCCCATCATGGATGGTGGAGCATATCTCAAGAGATCTGGAGTTTATGCCTGTTAGGTATAATAACTCACCTTATGCTAACTTTGATCATGCTCGATTCTTTGGGTCAATGTTAGTGGAGAATGACAATTTTGTTGACATTCGACCATGGTGGTTTATTGAGTATTTTAATCACTGCATGTATTTTGATTTGTGTAAACAATGGACTGTCGGTCATTGTCACCGTGTGCTCCTAAATGCTCAACTCCCATCACAATCAGGGTGCGATCATACTGACGCTGATAGTGATAATTATCTCAGTGTTATCTACATGGGACATGGTAACAGCGGCAATACTGTGTTTGAGGATGAGACTGTAGAATGGAAATTAGGTCGCTTAGTTATATTCAATTCAAGTAGATTGCACCGTGGAGAGGGACCAGAGAGCGGTTATCGTGTGAGTCTGGGAGCAGTCTATCCTAGTGTGCCAATCAGCAAACTGGTCAGTATTGACGGCACAGCGCCTTAAATCGTGTATTATTAAAGAGTCAAACAAACACAGCACATGACTCGTTACTACACAAAACAGCAAGTGCTCCAACAATTCCGCTACAACTGGAAAGTTGCAACGATGCAGAATCCTCGCCTTAAAGGTGATGTCGTTGCTAAGCGCGAAGACTGGAACAATTTCACCGACATGCTATGCAAATGCAATGAAATTAGCATGAATCAATACAACAACTGGAGCAACCCTTTTTGATTATGACTGACATTATTTGTGCCTACTTCGGGCAAGACTGGACCACAACTGTTAGAGGGTTTAATACTCTCAAAGATGCAGAAAAGCATGGTTGTGAGATGATGCCAACCCCAGGAGTTTTTGGTTTCGCTGTTATTAAAGAAACAGCAGATTGGTGGCAATTAAGAGATGATCACAGCATCTTACCCACTAATGGTTACAACGTTTGCCCCAAAGCAAATGGTAATTTTTCCGTCACTTTCTAACAATGATTAACACTGATCTCCTCTTTAAGTATGAATCAGATGACATCACAGAAGATGAGTTTTTGCAACTATTTCAAGAGATTTATGACACCCAAGCGTGGAAATGGTTGCAAGGTCATTATGGACGCACACTCTCGGCACTTGCTGAGCAGGGTCTGATCCAATTATCTTAGTGGCACACACCCGCTTGTGGTCGCCCCGTTTTCCTGTATTATTAAAGAGTCAAAGAAACGAGAGCAAATGCAACTCACCAATCAAGTCTGCATCGTTGACTTCTTCCCTGAGGCATTCATTGCTGAGTCATGTGACATCAAAGGCATGAAAGTTGTTGTCAAGCGATTCATCAAGCGTGTGACTTTCCCCTCTGATTATGGTAATGATCAGAAATCTTATTCTGTTGTTACTGCATCAACCTATGCTAATGAGGTTGCTGAGCGTATTGCACACGGTGCTGAGGTTACTGACTTCAACACCGATAAGTGCCCCGATTCTTACACACCCTGCTTCTGCTGATTATGTCACTCAGAGACCGCTACATCACCTATCAACTTGATAACATGGACAGTGATTCAATTTATCAACTAGCATATGATTTATTGCTAGATGGATATTCTGACTCTAGTGATGATGATCTACGAGATGAGATCGTAGAGAATTATGATGAGCAAACACTTAGAGATCTAGATTCCACACCTCAAAAAACACTCTACGATGAAGTTGTAGAGTACTACAGTCATCCCAATTCTTACATCAAATGAATTACGACATCGACGAAAAAGAAACATCCCTAGATAACATGGGTGATTCACTGTTAGATGCAATGAAACAATGCATCGAAGATAACCGCGCAGGTGATGCAACTAGCATCTATAATGAGTGGGTTATTGATGGTCGCGATCCTATGGATGGCGAATTTGAATTCATCTTCATTCCAAATTGCACTCTTAGTTAATGAGTAATACTGCTGCCGAAATTCAAATGGCGTTACAACACGTCGATAATCTAGAAGTGATCATTGAATCACTAGATTATACAAAATACTTAAAACAATCACTATTTAAGATTAAGTATGAATTAAGGCGGCAATATGCGAAGGCAACATGTCACCCAGATGACCTAGTGAGTGACACCTGACAAGGTGGCACAACGTCGATTGTGATCTGCTCAGATCCGTGGTTATAATGGATGCATGACAAACAAAACCATGATTCTCGATCCTTCCTTCCAATCCGCTCTCGCTGGTCTCCCTGCTTTCCTGCTTGAGACCGATGCTGATCTCGATATGGCATACGATTGGGTTTGTGAGCACCTTCAGGTGTCTTTTGGGTTTGCTGATGACGAGGCAGCATTCAACCTCTTTTACGATGTCTACAACGAGACTTTCGACGTTTGATCACCTTATCTAACAACATCATGACCGAGCACATCGACATTGATTCCACTAAGATCGCTGATTCTATCCTCTATTGTGAAGAGGTATTTGTCACCTATGATTGCATCTATAATGATGCAGGTCAAAAGGTGCCAGCATTTCAAATCACTGAAAATATGGCAGAAGGTGCAAAATACCGAGTGAATGCACGTCGTCAGCAATATACAGCAGACAACGTGTTAATGTATATCTTCCCACAAATCAGCACGTTTGACACTATTGATGAGTGTAAACAATTCATCTTTGAGTATGTCAATGAGTCAGTATCTCAAGCGATATTTAATGATCAACATCGCAACGCACTGGAGGCAATGAAATGAGAATTATTCTTGCTGCCATCGTGTTAATCATTGGTGCTAATATAGGCATCAACGCAATCAATTCTGTATCAAAAATGCAAGATGCCAAAACACAACGACTCTGCCAATCCATCCCCGAAGGATCAGGATACGACGAAATCTGTCGGAAATACAGATAAGTTGAGTCCATATCTTCAGGACGTTCTTAATAAGAAGAAAATTGTCAGGGTGCCACGCACACCCCTGTCCGATTAGATAACTGGCACACTAGCACCCTTTACGGGTGCTTTTTTGTGTGTATAATGGTTTTAACGACAAGAAACGAATTTGATCACACTCCGTCCCCACCAGTCCCGCGCTCTCGATGCTATGTGTGCCACTGGTCACGGTCAAGTGATCGTGCCTACAGGCGGCGGCAAAACTATCATCATGATTGAGCACGTTAAGCACTTGATGACACACGGACCCCGCACCATTGTTGTTGTTGCTCCGCGCATTCTTCTCGCTAATCAACTTAGCGATGAATTCATGGAGCACATCAGCGCAACATGGACACACGTTGCACACTGCCACAGCGGTGAAACACACCATTTCAGCACCACTAAGAGCGACAAACTTGCTCTCTTCAATAACACTGCGCGTGCTGCAAATGAGTCTTGCATTATCTTCACTACCTATCACAGTTTGCGCCGCGTTGTTGATAGTGGCATTGATGTAGATGCTATCTATTTTGATGAGGCACATAATGCCTGCACTCGATCATTTTTTATCCCAACTGCTGCGATGAGTTTACACGCAGACATGAAGTATTTCTTCACTGCTACACCTCGTGTTTCTAATCGTCATGACCGTGGCATGAATAATGTCGCTGTTTTTGGTCCTGTGATTGAGAATGTCCCTGCACCTGAGTTGATCGAAGGCGGTCACATTCTCCCTCCTACGATTGTCCCCTTTGAGACAGATCACACAGTTGATAAGAAGAATCCACACCTCGTGCATAGTAACACTGTAGAGGACATTATTGACAACCTTGATGAGACTGCTGCCGCTAAGGTGCTTGTAGCAGTCCCCAGCAGTCGTGTGCTTGGTAATATCCTAGGACACACAGATTTGCTTCATCAACTCTCTGAGCGTGGTTATGACGTGTTACACGTCACATCTAAGTTTGGTGCATATGTCAATCGCACGAAAGTATCTCGCGAGGTATTTTTCCAAACATTGACAGACTGGGGCAAAGATAAGGATCGCAAGTTTGTATTGTTTCACTATTCTATTTTGAGTGAAGGCATCAACGTTCCTGGTCTTACTCACTGCATTTTGTTGAGAAATCTCAACGTTGTTGAGATGGCACAAACCATCGGCAGAGTTATCAGACTCGATAAGGATGACGCAACCAAACTTCAGTCAGGTGAGTTACAACCTCAGCAGTGGGGTTTCTACAACAAACCCACAGGATTTGTGACTGTCCCCGTGCATCGTAACTATGGCGCAGCAGTTATTAAGCGACTGCAGCGAATTGTAGATGAGATTTTTGTTAAAGGTGTGCCCGCGACTGCACTTGTGTGACAGTCCGCAAACTGTACCCAAAATGAGCAAAACCCCTTCACAGGGGTGCGCTCATGCTCTATAATTAAAACAACGAGGGGCACAGAGCACCGCCCCCACAATTCCAACTCAAATCATGCGTAAGATCGAAACTCAAATGAATCAAGCAATCGCACAATCACGCGATTGGTCTTCTGCTAACACAACTGTTTCATTCAACGAAGAAGAGAATCTTTCAGTTGTGAGACTTCACGGTAACAAGATCGCTGAGGTTGGTGAAGACTTCCTTCGCATTTTTGATGGCGGTTGGCAGACTAACACCACCAAATCTCGTTTGAATGCTATCATCAACCGCTTCTGCAATGCTGCAACCGATGGAGTATTTCAGAAAAACTATCAGTGGTTTGTGAGTGATAACGGTCAAACCGTTGATTTCGTTAACGGTTACACCTTCGCAGAATAATGAGCACATTACACCATGAATCAATACTAGAGAGCATTTTTGAAGATGTGCTCTCTGAGTATTATCACCAACTCAACGCAGGTGATATCACTCAAAGCGAATTAGAGACAATCGCACAACAACGTTTTAACGACCTATTACAATGATTATTCTTTATTATTCTCTCCTCTACATCATCACCTACCGACCATGAAAATCCTCCTAGTTGCTATTATTGGTGTCCTACTGTATAATAGTAACGATGCACGATTTTTCATCTCTGATCAACTACAAAATGCTTCAGAGATTGTCCGCCCTGATGCACAATTCAATTTTCGTTATTGATCATGAAAACGCACTTCATTGCTGATGGTAAGCGTTACCGCACTGCTCGATTTGGTAGTCCTAGAATGTCAGTTGAGGATCGTAATTATCTGAGAGAAACAACCAAATACGTCGATAAGATTTGGACATTCTTCACACCATTGCAAAGATCAATTCCTGATGTATCAATGATCTCCATCTCGTCATCAACTAAATATCCCCGATTGATCCCATCACAATGACACAAACCCCGCCCCTATCTGATTCCCTTGATGATAAAGTAACGCAGGAAACTTATGGTTTATTTCCTGTCCCCATTACTCGTTATTCTATCCCTAATCATGAGGACATCAAACAACAAATCCTCAACTGGATGAGTAAAAACGAGATTCAACAAAACCACAACAGAAACGCAATTTGCCATAATGTCTTACAAGTTGGACCAAATAATCAACTAATTCAAGACATCCCCGATCTCGCACAAGTTCTCATTAACGCAGTCACTCTACATAACGATAACTCTTTCAAATATAATACTAACTTTGCCTTCTCTGATTCCTACCTTGAAATTGCTAACAAAGACGCAATCTATGCTCCTCACGAGCATTCTAATTGCCTCTACTCTCTCACCTATCTTGTTAACTACGATGACAAACAACACGCTTATATGAAGTGGAGACGAAACGTTGCTTCTCACTTTTACCCAGTCATTCAACTAGACACAAAAGAGTTATCCCCTTACAATATGACCGAAGCAACATTTCAACAATCAGAAGGTGATATTCTCATCTATCCATCAAACATTACTCACGGATATGACTCCAACCCAGCAGATCAACGCATCACCCTCACTGCTAACATCGTCCCAGTATGATAACACTTTTCCACACGTTTTCCACAGTTTCCGCATATTCTGTGGATAATTAAAATACTTAAATAAATATACCTCCGAGAATTATATCTACGGAGTTATTGTTACCTTAGAGCGTAGCACAGCGAGATTTTTTTGTCAACATTCCCAGGACCACTACACAAACCCACACAGACCACTTGACAGATATGCCAGTTGATTCTATATTGACTGAGTAGTTAACCGACAGCAATTTGATCTGACTGACTAATGGGAAGGACCTACAAACGCAACGATCTCCACAACTCACGACGCCCCAAATCCATCAGAGAAAAGCGACAGTTTTCCAAGACAAATCGACAAGTGCCCGATGAGTTTTCCACAGATGAATCAAGTGGAAAGTATCAACGAAAGAATGTCGATTTTGACCAACAACGCCCAGAGGATTACAACCCATGAATGACATTGACAAAGATTGGATTGATGACATCCTAGACGATGATTCCCCAGAGTATGATGACCTAACTGAAGAAACCCTCTCAGACACCTACATCCCCGAATTCTCATGAAAAGCATCACACTTGACACGAATCCCCCAGTTGATGTAAAATTGTGGGAGAAGAGTAAGCGTTACTTTTGGCGGTATGATTACGAGGGTTGTCCGAAGAATGGTCCCTTCAAATCACAACAGCAAGCAATCACTGACGCACGCACATTCTCAGCACAACTATGACACACAGCACATCCCTATCTAATAAACTAGAAATGCTTCTAGAGTTATACGATGAGGGACAATTACCCCCAGCAGAGCAAGTACAACTAGCGCAGGAGTTAATAGACTTAGATCTAGATGATGACCTGCGACAATATCAACAATTCTGTGACTATTGCATTGCTGAGGGTATGTGCTATGATGTAGAGGTAGGCGACACTTAGGACAGTGTTTTTGTGTGTTGTTTGTGTTACCGCGAAGCGGGTATATAAAAAAGGTATACTTCCCTAACCTACAAAAGTATCACAGCGACCTCGCAATATTATTCAAATGAAACTTCGGGTCCCCCCTACACAAAAAAATTCCCAGTATAATTTTACCGTCAAAACCCCTTTGAGGGAGCAGGTGAGTTATATCTGGGAATCTCTCTCAGAGACCGCTAGGATCGCCGTGAAGGCGCTTCTCGCCAAACTTACAAACAAGACTACCAAAACATGAGTATTACTCGCAAGGAGAAGATGATTGCCCTCAGAGAGCAATACAAAGATCTCCTAGGACTCCCCTGGACAGGAAGACGAATCTACGGATGTTATGAGATCATTCGTAAGTATTGGAAGCATGTCCATGACGATGATCTCCCAGACTTCAATGCACGGGGAATTATCACCTTCACTGACGAAGCAATCGAAGAGGGTGGTGCAGAGAAACTGTGGGAGAGTGAATGGGGAGAAGAGACAGACTTCTCTACACTCCTTCCTGAGGATGTAATTCTCTTTAGACTGTATACCAATCCACTAGGAGGGTCATACTCAGCACCACGGGGAAGAGCACCGAATCATGGAGGGATTTACCTAGGTGATGGTTTTATGCTTCACCATCCTTATGCGAGTACAAGTATGCTTGTAGACCTTGAGAAAGAAGGTAATCGTATTTGGAATACGAGTTGTATCGGTGCAATCCGTAAGAAGTCTACATAGCATTGTAGAATAAAACTACTACATGTCAAAGCGTTATGTCCTAGAAGTCGAGGTAGATGAGCATGGAGAATGTTTCGTGCAACTACCCGACGAATTGCTTGAAGAAGCACAGTGGGACGTAGGTGATGTCTTAGAGTATTCTGAAGACATTGACGGATCTATCATCTTGAAAAAAGTGTTGTAAAAAATCCGCGAAAAACCGCGTCCGAAATTATGAATGAAACTCCAAAGTTTGAAACCCTGGAAGAATATACCAACTGGGGGTTTGAGCAACTATCTCAAGCATTAGTGCAACTCACTAATCGCGTGACTGCCCTAGAGCAAGCACTACAAAAGTTTCCGCCTCCTGGTGCGGATATGATTAAATATAAGATTCCTGGTCACGAAGACTACTCTAATCTACCTGGATTGTTTGACGATCTGTATACCCGTCTAAATAATTTGGAAGAGAAATGATTTGTAATGCCTGCATATCTCCTAGAGACTGCTCGGAGTTTTCCTAACCCGATCAACGGGGAAGAGTATAATACAACCTGGAAAAGACCCTCCAGCGGTGACTATGAGAGTCACTCCTCTGGTAATGGACTTGGCACGGGCACAGACTACTTTATTACCTTTGAGGGTAGCGGACCTGGATCCTATCCTCTGGGTAAAGATGCTGTACACTATATCGGTGATCAAGAGGAGACTTGTGTAGCATACTGCGGATATACCCGTGCGCCTGTATACAGATGGTATCGCGGTGCTAAGCGTGACCACAAGTATACAAAGAGTCCTGAGATGGTCGAGGCAGACGCAGGATGTGAGAATGAATCATGGAAGAAGATATCTAGTGGATACAATCATGAGCCTAGGAAAGGCACTCCATACTTCTTCTGTCTAGATCGCCAAAGAGAGAATAGTGTGCCACTCGTAGTGTGGTATTCATATTGGCCTGACAACACAATGTTAGTTGCTGGCACTGGTAACCCTCCTGGTGTTAATACTGGTTGTGGTAAAGGAAAGTATTACAAGTGCTATACCATAGGTTATATCTGCACTAACTTGGCTGATGCACAGGCATATGGACCTGACGCTGTGCCTCTGTATCATTACCGTTATGGTAGTCAGAGTGCAAGTAAGGGTAAAGATATTGATGACTTCTATACTATTAACCCTGCAGAAGAAGTCAACCTAGTTGATAATCCTATCCCCTGTAGGAAACCCATGGATAGGGAATACCAGTATGTGGGTATCGTTGGGTATGTCTATCCTGCAGACGCTCCTAACAGTCCTCAGCAGAGGGTTATAGACATTGGTAAACTAGGACCCACTGGACAGTGTGTAGACAAGACATCCTGGTATAACTTCCCTGAGGATGATGAAGATGAATTCAGTCGTGGTAGTTACTACAGAAACTCTGGCACCCCTGGTGTTGTTGGTTTCGGTAATCCAGAGAATGTAGAGAAGACAAGTGAGAATGCAAACTTTGAATGGTTGTATGGACTCAACGGAGCGATCAAAGGTGCAGTGCCTCGCTTCCTAGGGTTTGAGGATTCGTATGACTCACAGTTTTACTACTACTTGTATGACACTTCATACCCTTGGAATGGTCCCCTCTTCGGTATTCAGTATGCATTGAATGACATTCCATGTTGTCCTAATGCTGTGAATGAGGAAGACGACCCTATCTGTCTACCTAACGAGCATTTCTATTCACACTTCTACAAGATTCGTGAGGATTCTTGGGAGACTACTAAGACTAGGATGGTCTTGACTGATGAATCTACCAATGCAGTCAACGAATCCTTTGAAATTATTGACACAGACAGTCCTAGAATCCTGTTTAGATACACAACACGGACTGGTGACTTCAATAGAGGTGAGCAAATCAACGGTTGGAATATCGTTTCCGTCTTTTATTACGGTGATCAGCTCAAATGTGGACTGATGGAGCTAGAAGGTCAGGGTAATGACTTCTCTTATCTGCAACAATTCACATCTACAGACGGTGGCACATGCGAAATCCTTGCTGGAAAGGGCATTGTAGACAAATGTGCGTTTGCTGGTGTGTATGAATTCCCTAAAAAGGTGTCATACTACAAGGTTGAGCTCTCTCCGAAGGCACTTGTGCCCAATCGTACACTCGATGAGGCGAAGTTTGAGGCAATTATTAACGATAAGGGCGGTATTCAGGAAATTGAGATCATCAATAGCGGGCGTGGTTACTCTAAAAACGCAAAGATTACGGCAATTACACCCAAAGTCCTCAAGAATTTCTCTGCTACGGACACTACAGAGCACCTAGAAGACCTAATTAAGAAGGATCCTGACTGGAATCAGGCAATCGGATTCACAGAATCGGAGTTTACGGGGCAAGATCCTGTTGCAGAGGTGCAAATTGCCGTTGGATCTGCTCAAGGAGCTCTTGATTTCCCCATTGATCACGACAATATCGCAGTAAAACTCACAAATGCTGAGTTAGAGATCGCTGCATTCGATGAAATTGGCGGCATTAAGGCAATTAGAGTGATCAAACCTGGATCAGGATACGACCCTGAGGAGCCACCTGACGTATTTGTTACTGATCCTGAGTATATTGAGTATGAAAGTCCCGACATTGGGGACATTGCTGCGCTCGGACAAGGTATTTCCGATCAGTTTACCAACTTTGAAGGCAGTTTACCCGTTGGTGAGCAGCAAGATCCGCTCGAATGGATCAACACTAACACTGGAAATGACTTTAGAGGGTCACCTACTGAGTTTCAGAGTCTAGGTACTACGGGTATTGGGTCTCCAACCTCCCCCAATCAGGTTGCAAACACGGGTTTCACCATTATGAATACCCCTGTTGCCTCTGCAGCACCCGATTCTTACATCAGAATGGCGGAGATTGACGAAGAGAATGAGACAAAACTGTGTTTTGACCTCCCACCTAACTGTTTAGAGGTCAATGGTCGCGGTAATGTGCTCGATGCCATCCCTAAAAAGGACTTTTGGCAGATAATGAGTGGTGTCGATGACCGCATTCGCAATTTTGAGTCGCAAGTTATGCCTGATGTCTACAAAACAGTGGCAGATTTGGACGAATATCAGGACTCAGTGTCGCATGTTTACGGTCCTTTCCAGAAAAACCGCTGTTTGACCATGGGACAACCCAAGGTTTACAACATTAGACGCTGGTTTGACATGCCATGTGCGTATGTAAGTACTATTGAGAGGGGATCTGCCACTCTTGACATGATTGAGAAGGGTAGAAACCTCACTGATGAGCGTGCTTTTGGATATTTGCCTTACAAATACTGCGCTTCTAAGATTAAAGAGGCAGAATTTAACGTGTCTATGATGATTGAGGGCAAAGTTACGGGATCTCAGGGCGCAGCCTTCATGGATTTCATGGAAAACTTCCAAAAACCCAAGGTAACACCGCGCAGAAAGGTGTCTGGTGGTTACAAAACGTGGAAATGCAACAACGGAGACGTTGATGGGCGCTGTTATCGCGATCCTAACGACCCAAATGACATTATTTTCGTCCCAGTGGGTCTAGATGAGAATACTTTTGACTATAACCGCCTAGGTTTTAGTGAGTATGAGCAATTCAAGCTCTGGTTGGGCGACAATTTGACTGGTGGAGCACTTACAAGTGGCGCAACAGTCGGTTGGGGGTGGGATGAGACTACATCTACCACCACTACAGACCCTGAAACTGGAGAAGAGACCACAACTAGCACAACTACACCATATACAGGTAACGGCACCTACACTGCATTCAGTGTGGACTGCAATCCTAACCCCGCAAATACCAATGTGCCCAACCATGAGTGTTGGGATACCTATGTAAGGAAGACAGGTGCCCCCTCAGACGCCCCTCTGGACGTTTACTGCGGATATGATAACCAAGGTAACCCCATCGCTGGAAACCGCTTCTGGGAGATCACAGGACCCGCTAACGGCACTGTACAGAATAGTCCTACAGGACCAGTCAATCCATTCTGTGCAAGTTGCACACCTTCTACGACATCTGGTTACGGATACTATGGTTGGGTCTTTAGTGGACCTCCTGCTGCTGGTCTGGAGCAGGTTAATGATGCATCTATTGCTATTGACCCATCTAGAATGTATACCAACTCAGATGGTGACAAAGTATTCAAGATGGGATCTTATAGTGGCACAATGCGTGTAAGGAATTGGTTGACTGGTGGTGTCCAAGCACTGAGTAACTCATTAAATAACTTTGGTAACCCATACTTCACTGAGTGTGATGTTGCCCGACCTGATGAAGCAGGTAAACGAATTAACCAAGAATTCTAATGGCATACGGATTTCTAAAACCAGTTGCATCTTTGAATGGTCTGCCTTGCTCAGGTCATGGTCTTTGCTTACCATCCACTGTCCACTCAGTGCAGGCGTGTGGCACCCCTCCAGTGCCCTACAGCATTGTTATTAAGAATTTTACATGCTGGTGGCCACCCACACCTCTAATTCCACTTTCAGCAATCAATCCAATCAGAGCAACTGTGCTCGTGCAGTTTATCCCCATCATGATTGGTGGCGATACATTCACACCACACATTGCACTCTGTACAAATATCGTTATCTACATTTGCCCATGTGGTAAGAGTGTATGTCCTATCCCAACACCTATCCCATGCAGCACACTGACTATTGAGGATGCTGGTGGTGTCGGACACCCTAGAGTCCTCTTCCCAACCACGTTGACTGTGTTTGCATTTAAGATACCTATTGCAAGGATTCTAGATCCACTGGGTGTTGGTTTCCCAGGATTCTCATATCCATGCTCTTCAGTGGTTGCATTTGGACACCCAACTGTGTTAGCATCCTAAGGTAGTTTGATAGAGGCAAATGCCCGCTAAAGCAAAAACTGGACTGGTTAAAGACGGTTGGGTACCTTCTCCCGCCAAAGTGACTCGACAGGGATCCAGCAAGAATACTAAATATTCGGCAACATCTCGTAACAACAAAGGTAAGCGTTACCGTGGGCAGGGTCGATGAGACCAGAAACCAGAGAAGCAATGGAAATGCTTTGGTCTGCTAAGTGGAATCTTCCTAAAGCAGCAAAGCATTGTGGTCTATCATTGAAAGAAATGAAGATTACATTCAATGAGTATTGCAACTTCCATCCCCCAACATACAAAGTAGAATGAGTCAATTAGTCGTCAACTTGCCATCACAAAAAGTGTGGGTCCGTAAAGAGTATCTTAGGGACCATGTTGATGGGCATGGCGAATTTGTAGAGGGCGTCTGGGTATCGGCAAAGTCGATCCCTGGACGTGCTTTTTACTTTGAGACATACTTGCCTGAGTATGCTGCAATGTTTGACAAATTGCCCATCAGTGCATTTGTGAGTCGCCCTGAAACTCCAGACACAGACATGGATCTGCCCAATCTGCAATTTTGGAATTGTATGGATTATGGCGTCCGTTGCATTGAAAAACAATTTATTGGCACTATGGATATCCAGTGCCGCACTCGTAACTATGGAAATGTTGCTGGTGAGTATCTTTTCACACTAGACAATTTCCATGCTGACGTTGACATGATCGATACAAACGTCAGTGAGACACCAGAGGAGCACAAGTCGCATAACTGCATTCTCCTGGAGAATGGTCAGTTTGCATTGTATCCTAATAATAGGATGAGAATCTATGACTTGTCCATTACACCTAACGAGCCTAAGACACCAGACTTCAAAGTATCAACCAAATACTATCAAGTCGAAAATGGTATCAGGTGGGGTAGGTTAGGTGATACAGATGATTACCATTGGAAAACACCTGAGGAGGAATCTCAAGAATGACTATAAATAAAAATGCCGTGTGGAGGAAGTATCGTGGCTAACAGTCCTGTGCCTGATCAAAGTGATGATTTTATCAAGTCTGGTATGGTGCTAATAACCGACCCACGGAGTGATAAATATCTTCATAAGGTGAAGAAGAATATTCAACCACCTGTGAGACCAAAGAAAAAAGAGGGTTAAATGCCTGCTTACAGATTCAGATCAGATCAGTACGTCAGTAGAGGATTCAAGGATTTAGCAATTTCCTTCAATGCCAATCCATCTACTGACGATTTTGGTGCTGTAAAGAATGAAAGAGCGATCAACCAATCTGTAAGAAATTTGTTATTGACTATTTTAGGTGAAAGACCTTTTCAACCCAACATTGGAAGTCGGGTTAAGGGTCTTCTTTTTGAGCCATGGGATCCATTTGCTAAGGATGCGATCAAGACTGAGATAGAAGATTGTCTTACTCGCCTTGAGCCGCGAATTACTGTCGAAGATGTACGCATCGATGACAACAGTGACCTCAATGAAATTCAAGTTGAGCTTGAATACAAGATTACTGGAGAAAACATAACCCAAGAAGTAACATTCCTCTTAGAGAAGACCTGAAATGGCTGCTATCCCTTCACAACTAACATCTCTAGACTTCTTTGAGATTAAAGAGTCTATCAAATCCTACCTCAGAACGCGTAAAGAGTTTACTGACTACGACTTTGAGGGTAGTGCCGCGTCATATCTTATTGATATTCTCGCTTATAACACATATTATACGGCATTCAACGCTAACATGGCGCTGAATGAGTCGTTTCTAGAGACTGCTACGGTCAGAGACAACATTGTCCGCATCGCTAAGCAGTTAAATTACACCCCTAGGTCAATTAAAGCGCCCAGAGCGTGTGTAACTATCCGTGTCCAGACACAACAGTCGCTGAATGGCACAACATTTCCCGAATTCTGCACACTGTCTGCAGGAGATGTGTTTGTTGCCCGTAACTTTAATGACACTTACACCTTCTGTGTGACTCGTGACCTCCAAACTGTCGTAGATCCCGCAACTGGTATTGCGGTGTTTGACCCTGTGTTGGTTTATCAGGGCAACTTACTTAAGTTTAACTACACAGTTGACTATACTAAGAGACAAGACTATATTATCCCCGCTGAAAACGTAGACACAGACTTGGTTTACGTCGATATCTCTCCTAATGCACAATCGCAAGAGATTGACACCTACAACCTCGCTGCAAACGTAACTACTCTTAACAGCACCTCTCGTGTTTACTACCTTGAGGAGTCTGATGACCTTAGATACCGTCTAGTCTTCGGTGATGGCGTCCTTGGGCGTAAACTGATCGATGGTGAATTCATCAGACTGTCCTATGTGACCACTTTTGGTGAAGAAGCAAACGGTTGTAAGGATTTTGCCTTCATCGGCACTATTAGAGACAGTGATCAACGCGCAATCGCACCTGCAAACATCGCAGTTACTACTAGAGAGTCTGCTGCAGACGGTGAGCAGCGTGAAAGTGCGCTATCTATCAAGTTTAGAGCGCCAAGAGCATTCTCTACTCAAAACAGAGCGGTTACCGAGGCAGACTATGAGCATATCGTCTCAGAGATCTATCCTCAGGCAGCATCTGTGACCGCATATGGTGGTGAGAAACTTACTCCACCCATTTACGGTAAAGTCTATGTTGCTATCCGCCCAAAAACGGGTAACAAACTGAATGAGACGACAAAAGCAAAGATCAAGAATGATCTGAAGCGTTATACGGTGGCATCTATCGATCCTGTGATCATTGATCCTACTATCTACTACATTATTCCCAAATCTTACGTTTACTACGACGGCAATAACACTAATAAGAGTGGTGCTCAACTCGGAAGTGACGTTCTTCGCAATATTGACCAATTTAACAAGAATGGTCAAAACAATCGTTTCGGTGGTCGCATCGATACATCCAAATATAACGCAATGGTCGATAATAGCGACCCTGCAATCTCTGGCACCGTTACTCAGATGACCGTTGGTCAAAATCTTGACCAATTTGAGTTTGGTAGTGTCTTTACTCAGTGTCTAGACTTCGGTAACCCACTTTATAACCCTGGTAACTACGCTGGTAGTCCAGATGGCAGTGGTAGTGAGTGCTCTACTGATGCAGACTGCCCAGAGGGTCAAGTTTGCGTTGATGGTAGGTGTGTTGACGACGGTACTGGCGGTGGAGACAAAGGAACTTGTGCTCCTTCCTTCTCGGTGGTCAAATCTGGCACATTCTATGCAACTGGTTACTCTGAAGACCTTCTTAACCTCACTGCTGCAGGTGGTGGCGCAAGTACAGTCAGTCCTGTCATCTCTAGTCAGTCAATCACTGGAGAAAATCAGGTATTGGTGCCTGTAAACATCAGAGATGACGGAAAAGGAAATCTTATCCTCGTTACCAAAAGAGACGAGGTAGAAGTTGTGTTAAATAATGCTGTTGGTAGTGTTGACTACGAAAAAGGTCAAGTTTGCGTCGGTCCTTTGGCAATCCAGGGCACTCCCGATGATACAAATCGCCTTCCCATTCAAGTCTTGCCATTTGGCGGATCAATCAAGATTCCACCTGGCGTTGACCCCACATTGTTTGATGTTAATGTCTTCCCAATCGACTTTAAGACCAACGATATTGATGTCCCATCGTTTGACCCCAACAACTTTGGCGGTTACAACTTCGGTGACCCAAGCGGGATAAATATCATTGATTATCCCACGGATAACTTCGTATATCCAGTAGATACCTCCTGTTTCTGAGATAGATGCCACACAAGAATATTTCCATTTCGGATAGAGTTGAAAATCAACTCCCAGAGTTTATCAGGGAGGAAGATCGACAATTTGTTGACTTTCTCTTCCAATACTACAAGTCTCAAGAGAAAACAGGTCGTCCTTACGACATTCTGAATAATCTTCTAGGTTATTTGGATCTTGACAGTTATACTTCTGACGAATTGTCAAGAGATACGCTTCTGCTGAGTGATATTGGACTGTACGACAAAACTATCAGAATTGAGTCCATTGATGGTTTCAAAGAGACCAATGGATCGATAATGATCGATAATGAGGTTATTTACTACGAGTCTGTGACTCGTGGTCCTGATGCCATCATTACTCCAGGCGTTTCTCCTGATCAATTCGATAAAAAGAAACAACAACTCGAAAATCCCTTCAATTTGTTTGATGGGACTAGAAATAAATTCCCTCTCAACTTTTTAGGCACTCCTGTAAATCCCCCTTCAGCAGATCACCTTATTGTTGTTGTATATAACGAAATGTTGGTGCCTGGCACCGATTATTTCCTTGAAGGCGATGAAATTCGCTTTGCTGTTCCTCCTCGCGAAAGATCTGGTGCTGACGACTCTGCATTCACTCAAATTGTGTATTTGGTTGGGTATGCCGATCAAACGATCGTCACAACTGATGCCGTGTCCTGGGAAGAATATCAAGGAAAGAAAGAATATCCTCTCAGAGTAAATACCCGCCCATATACTCCAACTTCAGCAATCGGTCTGATTGTCAAGAAGAATAATCGTCAACTTGAGGCATATACTGATTATACAGTATTTGAAGATCAAGTTGTCTTCAGATTCCCACTGGGTGCCGCTGATGACATCCATATTCGCTCTGTTGAGTATATTGCTCCTGCTTTTGGATCTGGTGCATCTGCGGTTGTTTCTGTTGATGCAAATGGTCAAGTTGACCGCCTAATTCCTAAAACTGGTGGTAGTGGTTACAGACTTGACTTTGAGCCTAAAGTTACTATCCAACACAATGAAGGTAAGGGTGCAACTGCCAAAACATTGGTCAGTGGTATCAAAGATATTAACCTAATTGATGGTGGACAGGGTTACACATCATATAACCCTCCAATCGCTATTGTAGGCGCTCCTACAGGTGGCACACTGGCAAAAGTCGCTCTGACTGTAGATGACGAATCTGGTCAGGTCGATAGTCTGACTATTATGAATTCTGGTAGTGGATATGACTTTATCCCTGCTATTTCGTTTGTTAATCCTGGCGGTTGTAAAATTGGACAACCTACGATTGATAGTGAAGGTCGTGTAAACATCGATAGTATCGAAGTCTTAGATTTCGGTCTCAACTATAGTAATCCCCCTATTGTTTATCTGGATCCTGCACCTGAAGGCGGTATCAACGCTCAGGCAATTTCTAGAATCAACCAAGACGGTCAAGTCTACGAGATCGTTATTACAAATAGAGGTAGGGGTTATGCCACTCCTCCTAGAGCAAGGATTATTCAACCTATCGGTGCTCAGGTACTTGACGTTACTGTTGCATCTGGCGCTGTTACCAACATTGAGATGTTGACTGGTGGTAGAGGTTATACCGATGCTCCTTCTGTCTACATTGTTGATGATAGAAAGGATCCCTATGGTGTGCCTATTGGTGGCACGGGTGCAACTGCTGCTGCTACTATCTTTAACGGCGAAATCACCGATATCAACATTACCAACTTCGGTACTGGATATTCTGAGACAGAGCCTCCTAAGATTTACATCGCTGAGCCTAAAGCAGCAAGAGCATCTGTTGCTGTTGGTTTCAATGAGCTGACTGGTTATGAAATCATCGAAGCAGGATCTGGTTACTCTCCTTCTGCATTCCTTGAATGTAGTCGTGGTGTGTCTGGTGCTGTTGGATACGACAATCTCCACAATGAAATCTATGCTGGCGAAGCAGTATTGCGTCAGTCTACTCACCTTGGAGCATCTACAGTTATTAACCTAGACTCTCTGTTTATTAGAGAGGTCTTTGATAAGTTTAGAAGACAATATCTTCCCACTATTGAGATTGATTATTCTTCAATCAATCCAGTCCAAGTTATTAAAAGCATCAGTGACTTCTACATCAGTAAAGGCACTGAGCTCTCCACACAGTATCTGTTTAAGATCATGTTTGGTGAGCAGGTGGATATCTACTATCCTAGAGATGAGATTATCTCACCATCTGCCGCAACATGGGTTGTTGACACTGTGCTGCGTGCTGAGTTAATTTCAGGTGACCCTAGTAACCTTATTGACTCTCAACTTATTCAATATGCTGATGAGGTTGACCTTAGTGTTAAGGCAGCAAACGCTCTGATTGAAAACGTCATTACCATCATCGAAGGTAAGGACACTATCTACGAATTGGCAATCTCTGAAGAGACGCTAAGTGGTAGTTTTATTATTCCCTATAAGACGACTCTAGTTGAGCCTTTGTCTACAGAGGGTCAAATTATTACCGTTGACTCCACGATTGGATGGCCAGAAAGAAACGGCACCATTCGTATCAATGATCAAGAGCAAGTACAGTATAAAGAGAAATCCCTTAACCAGTTTATCGAATGCACCAGATCTAAGAATGGTGTTGTAGAGGACTGGGATCCTGGCACGATTATCTTCTCTGATATTTTTGTATATACCAATAGAGGCACTCCTACTGAGTGTAAACTTAGAGTGCTTGGTATTGCAGAAGCAGGCACAACCGTCCTGAATGACACTGGATCTTACTATCTGCAAGGTGACAAACTTAAGGTTGCTAAACTCGGATCTTCCGCTGAAGATGAGAAACTGTCTTCTTGGTTGTATAACGTTAAAAAACTAATTCAGGTTACTAGCGTTACTCCTGGTGGTGTTAACAACCAGACTGCTACTGTTGTTTGTGACAACCCTCACGGTCTTCTGGTGTCTGATCAGGTGACGATTTATGGTGCTAACCCTGTTGTATTCAACGGCACCTTTACCGTCACTTCTCGTATTGATGAATTCCAATTTACATATCAGATCAATACACCCACAGAGATCATTCCTGAAGGTAACATTCTTCTCTCTGTGGACCTTAACAGAGGTAAGTCGAATGTCGATTCCATCAACAACGTTGTTAGTGAGTTTACAACAAATATCCAAAACTCCTTCTTTAATGATGAGCACGTTTATGTTGCTTCCTCTGGTCTACCCAATTATAAGGTTGGTCCTTTCACTGGGTCGG
>Ga0207993_1000237_pt1 | contig 22292 bp, 20 predicted proteins | sample ETN01SmetaG_2_FD_185791 | JGI IMG/M metagenome (GOLD analysis project Ga0207993, IMG submission 185791) | Marine microbial and viral communities from oxygen minimum zone, Eastern Pacific Ocean - ETNP2014F12-01SV265 (SPAdes) (version 2) | ecosystem: Environmental > Aquatic > Marine > Oceanic ...
GCTAGTTCGTAAGCCCGCTTGCCATTTATTTTTATTGCTGAGAAATTGGGAGGCGTTTGTTCAATGAAGCCAATATATTTTTTTAATTTAGTAGAAATTTCGTCATCACCTGGACGCTTGCTGCTATTTTGGACTATTTTACCCGTTGCGTCATCGGTGTCTGTTGCTTCACCAAATTTTACGCAAAACTGATATGATTTTATTTCATCCATTATGTATGGAATAATTTTGGTAGCTTCTCCCAAAGCTATTGGTAGAACGCCAGTTGCATCTGGATCTAACGTTCCGGCATGCCCAACTTTTTTTGCGTTAAAAGCCCATTTTACTTTATTAACAACACCAGTTGACGTAATTCCTGGCGGTTTGTCTACAAGGAGCCAACCAGAAATATTATTGGCTTTACGCTTTGAAACCATGGATGCTCATGTGTTTAAAGGCTGTGCTTAAAAATATTTTTGGCAAGATTTTTCTTTCTTAATTAGGAATGATTAAATCGACGTGCAAATGTATTTCATTTCCAAGTAGTCGTCTATTCCATGGTGGCTACCTTCTCTTCCCAAACCAGACTGTTTTACACCACCAAATGGAGCTACCTCTGTTGATATAATTCCTGTGTTTACTCCAACGATCCCATACTCCAAGGCTTCTGATACTTTATAGACCCGGGTCAAATCTTTAGCATAGAAATAAGAAGCCAAGCCGAATATAGTGTCATTTGCTAATTCGATGACTTCATCCTCATTTTCAAATTCAAAAAGAGGCGCAAATGGACCAAATGTTTCTTCTTTAGATACAAGCATTTCTTTTGTCGCCTGAGTTACAATTGTTGGCGTTAGAAAATTACCTGGTCCTTGGATTGTTTCGCCTCCCAAAATAACATTCGCTCCTTTTGATTTTGCATCTGCGATATGCTCTTGCACTTTCTCTATTGCTTCACTGTTTATCAAGGGTCCAAGAGCAGTACCATTAGCAAAGCCATCCCCAACTTTCATTTTTGAAACTGCTAGTGATAATTTTTTTGCAAATTCTTTGTAAACTCCAGACTGAACATAAATTCGGTTGGCGCAAACACATGTTTGTCCATTATTTCTGAATTTGCACATAATTGCGCCTTCAACCGCAGCATCGATATCTGCATCATCAAACACTATAAATGGAGCATTACCTCCCAGTTCCATTGAACATTTCATAATCTGTTCGGAAGCTTGTTTAAGTAAAATTCTGCCTACCTCGGTTGAGCCTGTAAATGTAAGTTTTCGTATAATTGGGTTTTCGCAGAATTCCTTTCCAATGTCAGATGAGCGTGAGGATGGAATTACGGACAAAACTCCTTTCGGAATGCCCGCTCTATCTGCTAAAACACCCATTGCTAGGGCAGATAGTGGAGTTTCAGCAGCTGGTCTAGCAACAAAAGCACATCCAGCGGCTAGTGCTGGGCCAGCCTTCCTAGTGATCATTGCGTTGGGAAAGTTCCAAGGAGTAATAGATGCTGCTACTCCAATCGGTTGTTTTAAAACAGTTATCCGTTTATCAGTCTGGTGCCCTGGTATTGTTTCCCCGTAAATTCTTTTGGCTTCTTCAGCAAAAAATTCAATAAAAGATGCTCCATAGGCAATCTCACCTTTTGCTTCATCAATTGGTTTTCCCTGTTCAGCAGTTAAAATTGTTGCTAAATCTTCCTGATTTTCCATCATCAGATCATACCAAACACGCATCAAGTTGCTACGCTCTTTGGCGGGCCTACCCGCCCATTCTTTTTGAGCCTTTTCAGCAATAGAGATAGCTTTAGCTGTCTGTGTCCGAGATATATCTGCAACATTAGCTACAACATCACCGCGAGCTGGGTTGTAGACGGGAAAAGTAAGCCCATCGTCCCCATCGCACCAATCACCAGCCAAATAACCTTTTGTGGCCAAAAGCGCTGGGTCTTTCAGCAAAGTCTGTAGATTTGTCAGGTCGTCCAGCATTCTAATTCTCCTAATTTTTTCTTTGACATAACAAAATCAATTCTGCCTTATTTTGTCCATAGTGGTGTTTATTGAAATGACAATTACAAATGAAAATGACGAAGCTTATGCAAATGCTGCCTTCATAAATAATTCAGAAGAAATAGTTGTAGGTTGGAAAAAAAAGGCAAATCACTTCAGATCAAAAAAACTTAAAAGTGGTAAGGCGAAACTAGATATCGCCTATGGTGCCTCTGATCGACAAAAATATGACATTTTTCAACCCGATTCCAAACCACTTGGTTCGGTTATATTTGTGCATGGGGGTTATTGGATTGACTTTGATAAGTCCTATTGGTCTCACTTTGCTTCCGGTGTTTTAGCTAATGGCTATAGATGTATAATTCCTTCATATGATTTATGCCCGACTGTAAAAATTTCTGATATTACTGGCCAAATAAAAGATTTAATATGCTATGTTTTGGAAAATTATGATGGGAAGATTTCATTAACCGGTCATTCTGCGGGTGGTCACTTAGTTTCAAGAATGGTTTCAGCTGACCAGTGGAAAAGGTCTAAGTTAAGGTCTGATTTATTAAATAGATTAAATCATGTTGTTGCAATCTCACCAATTACTGATTTGCGACCTCTTCTAAAAACAAGCATGAATAACAAGTTTAAATTGAATGATAATACTGCAGAACGAGAGAGTCCTGTGTTCCATACAAAAATGAATGTGCCTTTTTCAGTATTTGTTGGAGAAAATGAAAGACCTGCTTTTTTATCGCAAGCTAAATATTTAAGTCAGGCTTGGTCTTGCTCAAAAATAATAGCTAAGGGAAAACATCATTTTAACGTACTCGACGATCTTGAAAATGAGAGAAGTGATTTGGTTAATTTGTTAACGAAGACTTGCAGATAATTTTTAGATCCGTTTTTGGGTTCTTTGAAAGATTTTATATATTTAACGCCGTAATTTTTCATGTTCAAATCGTTGTTTGGCAATTTTTTCATTTTTATCTGAGTCTCTTTGGTTTTTTTGTGATCTAGCAACGTAATCTAAATGTGCTTCAACTGCTTGCCTTGCAGCTGTGGGGTCACGTTGCTGGATTGCACGATTAATTGTTTCATGTTGGGTCAAAAGTTCAAAGCGCGTTGTTCTCTGTTGGAACATTTTTTGCCTGTTATAAAATACTCCATTCCGTAGCAATTCATACATAGATCGCATCATGTGGAGCATGATAACGTTATGACTTGTCTCAATTATTGATAAATGAAAATCAGCATCCAACCTTGCCTCATCAGTTGGATCTCGTTTTTGATGAGCCGCTTCCATTTTATCAAAAATTGTTTGAATAACTTGTAGATCAGTGCTTGAGCCAAATTTTGCTGTTCGCTCTGCTGCAAGTCCTTCTAAATCTCTGCGAAAAGTTATGTAGTCATCTACCGACTCTTCATGACAACTGAAGAGTTCGATCAAGGCAGGCGAAAAAGCGTTGCCGAGAACATCAGCAACAAATATTCCTGAATTTGCTTTTGAAATAAGTAATCCTTTTTCATCTAAATTTGCTATAGCCTCTCTTAAGCTTGGCCTAGAAACACCAAAACGTTCGGCCAACTCTCTCTCTGGTGGAAGCCTATCCCCAGGTCTGAGAATTCCTCGTAATATCAATTTCTCTATTTGAACTGTTACTGAAGAAGAAAGTTTTTCTGTAATTATCTTCTGAAAAGGCATAGACGGTCCAATTTATCTTTCCTAGGTATACTATGATATTTCTTTTTTCATGAAAATAGAGTATCCATTTTCGATGTAATTTCCAAATGGTTCGCAGTATTCAAATTCAAATCGTTTGTATAAATTCAAAGCACTGTCTAAACCCACACCCGTTTCAAGCTTTAGAATATTCAAGTTTAATTTTTTAGCGATTAGCAAAATCTCTTGCATTAAAAGGGTTGCTATCCCATTTCCTCGAACGCCTGGCTCAACAAAGAATGATTTCAGCTCCCCATAGTCAGGCTTTACGTCTAAAGCGCCGCAGCCGTAATAGTTTTTATTTTGCCGCGCTCCCAAAAAGTGAATATTCGAAGAACACAATTCACTAATTGAAAGATACGAATTAGCTTCTTCGGGATAAAGATCTTTCATTAATTGATGACTAGATAGAAGAAGGTTTTTTATATCGGAATGTCTTGGAGACGCGTATTCTATTGAAAATGTCATCTATTTTTTATCTAGTTCATTTAATTTAATTAATTGCAACATATTGTGTTAAATAATATAAAATGTACGATATGGGGTAGTCATATTTAATCACAATAATTAATACTAAGCAGGAAATTACTAAGGAATCGCTCGAATTGCAATTTAGTAAACTACGTTTATCAGGCTTCAAAAGCTTTGTGGATCCTACTGAGCTGGTCATTAAAGATGGATTAACTGGAGTCGTTGGGCCAAACGGATGTGGGAAATCAAATTTATTAGAGGCTTTACGGTGGGTAATGGGTGAAAACCGCCCAACTGCCATGCGAGGCGGTGGTATGGAAGATGTGATTTTTGCTGGTGCTGCTACAAGGCCCGCCCGGAACTTTGCTGAGGTTTCCTTACATTTGGATAACTCAGAACGTTTAGCGCCCAGTAGTTTCAATGACGATGACAGTTTAGAGATCGTTCGAAGAATTACCCGCGAGGCGGGTAGTGCGTATAAGAGCAACGGTAAAGATGTTAGGGCTCGCGATGTACAAATGTTGTTCGCTGACGCTTCAACAGGAGCACATTCCCCAGCATTGGTAAGGCAAGGACAAATAGCAGAATTAATTAATGCAAAACCGACAAATCGTCGTCGTATCTTAGAAGAAGCTGCTGGTATATCTGGGCTTTATCAACGTCGTCATGAAGCTGAACTTAAACTGAATGCTGCTGAAACAAATTTAGTACGTGTTGAAGATGTTTTGGAACAATTGGCAAACCAGTTAAGCCAGCTTGCGCGCCAAGCAAAACAAGCCGCAAGATACCGTATTCTTGGTGAACAACTGCGTGAAATAGAGGGTACTCTTTTGTATCGTCGATGGAAAGATGCGGATGCTGCAAATTTTGATGCCGATAATGAACTGATTGAAAAAACCAAGGTTGCATCAGAGGCAGAAGCTCTTGTTGCAAAAGTAAGACGAATTCGAGAAGTTGCTAATGAAAACGTACCTCCACTACGAGAAGAGGCATCCATAATTGGCGCGATGCTTCAGCGTTTAGTAGTTGAACAAGAAACTTTAGAAGAACAGGGACGTCAAGCAAAAGAGAGAATCGAAACTCTTTCTTCTCGTATAGAACAGCTTGGTCAAGATATTGATCGTGAAAACAGCCTGAACAAAGATGCTGAAGAGACAATTGATGTTTTGTCGAAAGAACAAGATGAGTTGCAAATTGCGCTAAGTACACATAGCGAAAAACTTGAGAAAGTTGCTTCTGATGCTCAGGAAGCATCAACCATTCTGAAAGATAGGGAAATTAATCTATCAGAATTAACCGAAGATATGGCGCGGTTGGCTGCACGCCACCAGTCATCAGCAAGGTTCATGTCGGATAGTGAAAATGCGTTGAGCAAAAATAATAAAGAAGCCACTGACATGGAAGTGAAAGTTTCTGAGGCATCAAGTGAGCTAGAAAGAGTAAAAAAACTAGTTGAAAAAGTAAAAATAGAAGAAAAAGTTGCAAAGGATAGTGCCCAGGAATGCGAAGAAAAACTGCTGGATTTAGAGGAAAAACGTTCTTCTTTGCAAGTTAAAGAGGAGGCTGCAAATTTTGAACGGTCGGAGGCAGAAGGAGAAGCTAAGGCCATCCGAGCTGAGTTTGCAGCTTTAGAAAAACTTATTGAAAAAAATTCTGATGAAAGGCCGCAGATTATCGATGGTGTTCGAGTTGAGGCTGGTTTTGAGAAGGCTTTTGGGGCAGCGTTATCTGATGATTTAAAAGCACCCTTATCTCACGATAAAGATGAAACGGGCTGGGTTCACCTAAGTGATTATTCTTCTATCAATAGTGAGTTGCCTAATGGTGTTAAATCTCTTTCTGATGTGGTTAAAATACCTGCTGTGTTGAATAGAAGGCTGGAATACGTTGGACTGGTTGATCGTGAGCAAGGTGATAGTTTGCATGAATTTTTGAAACCAGGACAGCGTCTTGTTAGTTTGGAGGGCGATCTATGGCGTTGGGATGGATATAAAATTTGTTCAAAAGACACTCCATCGGCGGCAGCTCTGCAAATTCAGCAGGTGAATACATTAAAGGTTTTGGGTGCTCAAATAGATATTTTACAAAATAATATTGAAGTTACTCGCACCAAACACGAAGAATTGGTTGGTAAACTCTCCGAAGTAACGGCGCAGGAAAAAATTGCAAGGCAAGCTAGGCGGGATGCCGATCAATTCGTAAATGATACAGTTAAAAAGTTAAATAGAGTAGAATCTGAAGAAAGTTTGATTAAGGCTCAATTAGAAAACCACCAAATTTCGAAGCGCCGTTTTGAAGAAGAGGCTCAGCAATCTGAAAAGCAGGTTGAGTTAGCAAAAAAGACTATTGTCGAACTTGAAGATTTAGATGCGATGCGAGAGCAGGTTGATGATGTCAAGCTGACTGTGGAGGCGGCGCGACTAACGATGATGACCAAACGTTCGCTTCATGATGAGGTCAGGCGAGACGGCGAAATCCAAATCAAGAGAGCTCAAGAGGTGCAAAAGGAAATAAGTGGCTGGTCTCATCGACTTGAAACGGCAGAAAAAAGAATGGCAGAGCTAATAGATCGTAAGAATAGCTCACAGTGGGAACTTGAAGAAGCATCTAAAACGCCCTCAAAGATTGAAGATAATAGAGCAAAGTTAATCTCTGCCATTTCGGAGACTGAAAAGAAAAAAGCACAGAAAGATGACGCTCTATCACTTGCGGAGACTGAATTAAACAAGGTCCTGACCGAGGAGCGTGAAGCAGAAAGAGTAGCTTCTGAAGCTCGCGAAGACAGAGCCAGGTGCGATGCAAAATCTGAAGCGGCAAGGCAAAATTTGCAGTTGGCGTCAGATCGAATAAGGGAAGCTTTGGGATTATCAGTCGAGAATTTGCTCGAGGAATTTAAAATTGACGGTGAAAATTTACCGAATGCAGATAGTTTAGAAATAAAAGTTGGTCAGATAAAGCGGCAACGAGAAGCTTTGGGTTCTGTAAACCTAAGAGCCGAAGAAGACGCTAGTGAAGTAGAAGAAGAACATAAAAATCTTTTTGCTGAAAAAGCCGATTTAGAACAAGCAATCAAGACACTTAGAACAGGTATTGCAAGCCTCAATAGTGAGGGTCGAGAAAGGCTTCTTACTGCCTTTGAACAAGTGAACTCGAATTTTTCCATGCTTTTTAAACATTTGTTCGGTGGCGGCGAGGCAAATTTGGAATTTGTGGAAAGTGATGATCCGCTCGAGGCTGGGCTGGAAATAATGTGCCAGCCTCCCGGAAAGAAATTAGCAGTCTTGTCTTTGCTATCTGGGGGAGAGCAAACTCTAACAGCCTTAGCATTGATTTTTGCGGTTTTTTTGGCCAATCCGGCTCCAATTTGTGTTTTAGATGAGGTTGATGCTCCATTAGACGATGCAAATGTCTCTAGATTTTGTGAACTTCTTGACGAGATGTGTCGTCAAACTGAAACTCGGTTTATGATAATAACTCATCACGCGATAACCATGTCTCGAATGGATAGATTGTTTGGCGTAACAATGCAGGAGCAGGGTGTGAGCCAATTGGTTTCAGTCGATTTGAAGAAGGCTGAAAGCTTAGTCGCTTAGAGCTAAAACGTCTCCAGTAACTCAATGGTCGGCCATGCGTCGGCTGGCTTTTTGAGGATTTTTTGTACCTTCTGTACGGATCTTCTAGTTTTTGCCCCAAGAATTCCATCAATTTGACCAACCTCATACCCAAGGTTCTTTAACTTAGTTTGAAGAAGCTTCATTTGGTTCTTATTTAAGCCTTTATCCGGGTTGCCAGGGGAGAAAGCTGGAGAACCTTCAAGTCGATTTGCAAAATGGGCAGCAGTCAGCACGTAAATGAAGCTTTTGTTCCATTCAAAAAACACATTAAAATTTGAGTAAGCCAGAAATTTTGGTCCTTTTCTACCTTGCGGTATAATTAAGGAGGCGTTATTCGATCCATCTGGCAGATCAGTATATTTACCTGTTATTCCTAGGCTCTTCCATTCTTTAACGGTTTTTATTTTATCCGTACCCGTATCAAGCCAATCTATGTCTTTTGTTAAAGTTACCTCCTGCAACCAAGGTTCATTTGCTTCCCAACCTAAACTTTTAAGCATTTTGGCAGCACTAAACAGTGCATCACTTGTAGAGCTTTGAAGATTGATTGTTCCGTCTCCGTCAGCATCCACTCCATTTTCTAAAATATCTTTTGGTAACATTTGAACCATCCCAATTTCACCTGCCCATGCTCCTTTGGTGGTACTTGGATTAAATTCATCTCGACTAAATAATTCCAAAGCAGCAAAAATTTGAGGCCGAAATAGAAATGGCCTTCTACAGTCAAAGGCTAAGGTTACCAAGGCATCAAGTGTATTAAAGTTGCCTTGTACTGCTCCAAAATCCGTTTCCAAGGCCCAGAAAGATGTAAGAACACCCCGAGAAACACCAAAAACTTTTTCAATTTCGTTGAAGGTAGAAGAATATTTTTTCAAATTGATCTTACCGTGCTTCATCCGATAATCGTTTATTAAGCGTGGAGCAAATTCGTTAAATGGCTTTAGAAAAATGCCCTGTGCTCGGTCAGCTTCTAATACCTGAGGATTTAGTGATACGTTTTCAAAAAATGTATTTACAATTTTTTCTGTATAACCAATCTCTTGGGCTTCTTTTTTAATATTTTCAACGAATTGATTAAATTCACCTCCACACTCTCCAGAAACTGAAGTGTTAAGGACAAATATTAAGAAAATCACTTTAAACACAAATGGCATTTACAACATTCTTTTGAATAGCTGGTATTAGATCCTTGGTTTAATTATAGTTTAAAGTGATTAGGTTAACTAGAACTATAAAAAGTTTGATTTGCAAAAAGTAGAAATTGTTTGACAGATTTAAGGTGCCTATTAAATAAATTTTGGAATGTTAATAGGTAGAGTTTTTATGAGTACCTTTTTATCAAAAGATGTGCTTGCTGGAATAGAAGCTGCTCAAAAAACGAGTTTAAAGAAGAAAAACCGTCTTCGTGTAAAGTTTAACAAAAATTATTTTCCTGTAATGCGACTTACAAAAAACGGATTTTCTGTCGAAGCAGAAATGGCTCCAATGATCAGAGGACTAGTGGATTTATATGATGGCGATAGACACTTAAAACAGTGCTTGATCGTAGCTTCTAAGGAAGAAAATGGGCTTGTTCATTTTGATTTTAAGCGAAAGACGGCCACTCAAACTTCTGCGCCAAAGGATTTTTACCAGGAAAGTACGGTAGCAGCGTTGATCCCTCGCTTATTATAGATCAGAAAAAGCTGCGCTTAAACGTTCTGCTGCGATTGTTACATTTTCAGTTGTTGTGGCGAAATTAAATCTTAGAAAACTATGGCCATTTTTACCAAATGTTGGCCCCAAATTTGCAGCAATTTTTGCTTCATTTTGGACTTTATTTACAAATTCTTTTTGCGCCATTCCAGTTCTTGAAAAATTGACCCAAGCTAAATACGTCCCTTCCAATTTCATTGTGTCCAAGCCGTGTATGTTTGATATTGCATCATCAAATATTTGTCGGTTTCTGTCTAGATATTTCATTAATTCATCAACCCAAATAGCGCCCTCTGGGCTGTAAGCGGCCTTTGCCATAAATAAACCAAAGCTATTTGGACTCAGACCCAGTGCAGACATTTTTATTGTAAATTTTTGTCTTAAATTTTCGTCTGGTATAATCACATTACCGGTATGTGCTCCGGCAATGTTGAAGGTCTTTGTCGTTGCTGTCATCATAATTAGTCGGTCACAAATATCTTCATCAATAGTTGCCATTGGTATATGGTTGGACCCAGGGTAGACGATATCGTGGTGTATTTCGTCTGATATTAAAACGAGATTGTGACGTTTCGCAAAATTTGCAACGTTTTTTAATTCTTCTTTCGACCATACGCGTCCCCCAGGGTTATGAGGTGAGCATAAAATGACAATTTTTTCCTTGCCCGTCATCAAATTATCGTAAGAAACAAAATCGAATTCATACCTGCCTTTATTATTTACCAAAGGGCACTCCAAGATTTCACGATTAGCGGCTTTTATTGCCCTAAAAAAAGAGTGATAGACGGGTGTGAACAGAACAATATGATCACCTGGGTTGCTGAATGCTTCAATACAGACTGCAGCTCCATTGACTAGCCCGTGCGTGCTAAAAATCCATTTGGTATTCAAATCCCAACCGTGGCGGTTTTTCATCCACCACTGTATTGCTTCTCTGTAGGACGTGTCATCGCCGTAGTATCCATAAATTCCATGGTTAGATAGATTTTCAACTGCTTTTTGAACACATTCAGGCGGTCGAAAATCCATATCAGCTACCCACATGGGTATCCCATCTTTGGCTGATACTCCGTACTTGCTTTCCATCATGTCCCATTTATCAGAGTGAGTGCCACGACGTTCAATTTTTTCGTCAAAATTCATAAAATATGCCTTGAAATACTCTCAGTCAAAATTGGTCATTAACATTGTTTTGGCCAATTGCACAGACCCGTTGCGTTGTGGCTTATATTATCCTAGATGAATATTATGATTAGACCTATTGTTTTACATCCAGATGCAAGGTTGAAAAAAAAATCTGTGCAAGTTGAGAGCATAAATGACGCCCTAATTAAATTGGCAGAAGATATGATGGAGACGATGTACGATGCTCCTGGGATCGGCTTGGCTGCCCCTCAAATCGGTGTTTTAGAAAGGTTAATAGTAATGGACTGTGCCAAGAAAGAGGATGAAGAACCGGATCCAATTATTATGGTGAACCCATTAATTACAGCCGCTTCTGAAGAAAAAAGTGTTTATGAAGAAGGGTGTCTTTCTATTCCTGATCATTTTGCAGAGATCACTCGACCAGAACTTGTACAGGTTCAGTGGGTTGATTTAGATGGAAAGCAACATTCTCAAGAGTTTGATGGGCTTAAGTCAACCTGTATCCAGCATGAGATTGATCATTTAAATGGTAAATTATTTATTGACTATTTAGGACCTATGAAACGGCAACTGATAACCCGTAAAATGCAAAAATTAAAACGCGAAAAATTGCGCGGTAACGAATAATGGCAGTCAAAGGTTTTCTAAAATGGCCTGATAAAAGACTTCGTTCAAGAGCTCATGAAATAGCAGAAATTACAGAAGAAATAATTTCGATTTGGAATGATATGGTAGATACAATGCATGCTATGCCTGGTATTGGTCTAGCTGCTCCACAAATTGGAGTTACATTACGTTTAGCGGTAATCGACGCATCAGAAGCTCGGAATAAGCCGGTCAAATTAGCTAATCCTGAGATTCTACAATCATCTTTGGAATATAGTGAATTAGAAGAAGCTAGTCCAAATTTGAGCGGTGTATCGGCAAAAATTAAAAGACCTAAAAAAGTTACTGTTCGATTTTTAAACAAAGAAGGTTTTATAGATCGAAAGGATTTTACAGGGCTTTGGGCTGCTTCTATTCAACATCAAATTGATCATTTAAATGGCAAAATGTTTTTTGACCATTTATCTAAGGTCAGAAGAGATATTTTGCTGAGAAAGGTCAAAAAGAAAAAATGAAGTTGGTTTTTATGGGAACACCAAAGTTTTCTGTTCCTGCTCTAAAGGCCTTGGATCAGAGTAAGCATCAAATATGTGCAGTTTATTCTCAGCCACCGAGGCCCTCCGGTCGTGGCAAAAAATTAAACTTCAGTGATGTACATAAAGAAGCTCTTGATTTGGGTCTCACTGTACATACCCCTAGGAATTTCAAATCCGAAAAAGATCAAAAGATCTTCAGAGAGTTAAAGGCGGATATAGCCATTGTTGTTGCTTATGGGCTAATACTTCCTAGCCAAATCCTATCATCTCCGAAGTTTGGGTGTGTAAATATCCATGCATCTCTTTTGCCACGCTGGCGTGGCGCTGCACCAATTCAAAGGGCAATTATGGAAGGAGATGATGAAACCGGTATTTGCATCATGAAAATGGATAACGGATTGGATACTGGTCCAGTTCTTTCTTCTAGGAAAATTCGAATTAAAGAGAATGATACTGCAAAGATTTTATCAGAAAGATTGAGCTTACTAGGTTCAAATCTTATCGTTGAGGTGCTGGATAAGTTACCTGATTATAAAGTTCAAATGCAGTCCACTGATGGTATCACATATGCGAGCAAGATCCATAAGTCCGAAGCCAAAATTGATTGGTCGTTGCCAGCGCAAACGATAGATCGAAAAATCAGGGCTTTGTCTCCCTTTCCAGGGGCTTGGACAGAAATAAACGGAGAAAGGGTAAAATTATTAGCTTCCAAGGTCGTAGATGAAGAACATGAGGCTGGAATGGTCTTAGATACTGGTTTTTCAATAGCTTGCGGTCAAAAAGCAATCGAAATAACTGAGGCGCAGAGGCCAGGTAAATCCGCTCAAAAATCAGACGTTTTTCTACGAGGTTTCAGATTACAGAAAGGCAGAAAATTGGACTGATTTTTAAAAATCAATTGCGATACCTTTCTTCTCCCAATCTCCAAATCTAACAGGTTCTACACCTTCGCGGCCGCCAAGTTCTTTCGGAAAATTTGCTTCTTTTTTTTCTAACCGCCGCTGCTCAGCCTCTTTCAATGCTCTTAAAGCTTCTGGGGGAAGTTGTGTTTCTCTTTCAGGCATATGAACTTTCCTTGAGTACAATACATTGATATAGCAGGCTTAAAATTCTTTCAAGAAAGTTTCTGCATGAAATCCTCTAGGAGTAAACCTCGTTTTATCGCCATAGATATTCTAAATGAGATTTTAGGCAATAAAAAAAGCTTCCATGAACTAAGGGTGCTTGGGGTACTTAAAAACCTGAAGCCTAATGAAAAAGCTTTTGTTCAGAGATTAGTTATGGATACTTTGCGTAACTTAGATCGCTGTGACAGACTTTTGGAAAAATATCTCAAAAAAGATCCAAAATTAAAGGTTAAAAATATTCTAAGGTTAGGGTTGATCGAGCTGGTTACCGGCGGCGCATCCCATGCAATTGTTAACGAGGCGGTAAATTATGCAGCTTCAAACAAAACAATCCGGCCAATGAAAGGGTTGGTTAATGCAGTATTGCGAAAGTTATCATCCGATGAAATTGAAGAATGGAATAAAGATCAAAGTATTTCCAGGTTGCCCAAGTGGTTAAGAGATCCTCTAATAAGCGCTTATGGAAAAAAGACTGTAATTGAAATAGAAAAAGTACAAAGTTTTACTCCACCCATAGACATTACCTTAAAGGATCCATCTAGAATCCATGATTGGACAAAAGAGTTAGGTGGTAGAATTATCTTTCACGAAAGTATTCGCTTGCAAAGTGGCAAACAAATATCTGCTTTGCCCGGTTTTAAGGAAGGTGATTGGTGGGTTCAAGATATTGCAGCATCCATCCCAATTCGGCTATTGGAAAATTTAAGTGGCAAAAAAGTACTAGATTTATGCGCAGCTCCGGGTGCAAAAACACTTCAACTTGCTTCCCGTGGAGCAAATGTAACCGCAGTGGATATTTCAGCGAGCCGATTGGGTTTATTGAATGAAAACTTAGCAAGGTGCGGGCTCAAGGCGAATATAATAGAAAGCGATGCCCTCAATATTACTGACAAGTTCGACATTGTATTATTGGACGCCCCTTGCAGTGCAACTGGAACAATTAGGCGTCATCCTGACCTAGTCTATTGTAAAGATGGATCTGATTTTTCTGAGTTAATTGAAATTCAGGCTAAGTTACTTGACCATGCATCTTCACTGGTAGACGATAATGGGCTTATTATCTATGTAACCTGTTCTCTCCTGCCAGATGAGGGTGAGTGCCAAATTGAGGAATTTCTAGATCGCAATAATCAATTTGAAATAAAAAAGCCAAACGACAAAGATAAAATCATCCCGGAGGCATGGGTTCTAGGCTCGGGTGATATTAGGATTACGCCAGCTAGCTCGAATGAAAAGGACGGTTTGGATGGCTTTTACATATGTTATTTGCAAAAAAAACCAAATAAAACCTAAAGAAAGTTAAATTTGCGAATGTAAAAATTTGGAATGAACTAACATAATTTATTATAGAAAATGAGCCAATTTTGAGTTTTGTAACAGCTTTAACAGATAAACTTTATGCTTTTATGATTTGCAGGTCCAAATCTACTACAGAATTGATTCTAGAAACAGAGCCTCGCTCAATTGGTAAAATAACTGCTGGCCGCCAGATGGTAGAGGGAAAAATTAATTTGGCTGGCCAGTTTATTCAACAGACCGATGAAGTCTGGAATTATAAAACGAACGAAAAAGATTTTCATAATAAACTACATAGTTTCGATTGGGTGGACGACTTGGCCGCCCTCGGGAGCGTCGAAGCCCGACGGTTTGCGCAAAACTGGTTATATTCTTGGATTAAGAAGTATAGTCTTGGTTTTGGCCCCGGTTGGACACCTGAACTAACAGGGAGGCGTTTAGTTCGTTGGGTGCATAATTACCTATTTCTTACGCAAGGATGTTCCGAAATAAAACTGGAAAAATTTAATATGTTATTGGCGAGACAAGCTAAATTTTTATCAAAACGAGCGATGAAATCTTCGAAAGGGGCACCTAGATTTGAGGCGCTAGTAGGGTTGATATATGCAGGATGCTATTTAAAGAATATGGAGAAATTTATTGAACCGGCCACTGTAGCTCTTGCTGATGAATGCCATCATCTAATGAATAGCAAGGAAATTGTCTTCTCGCGAAATTCTCAAGAGATTTTGAACATAGTAACAATTTTAATATGGGCCAAACGTGCTCTTAAGGATTCAAATTGGAACCCATCTGTTACCCATTTAGAGACAATCGAAAAACTAGCACCGGTTCTTCGTAATCTAAGGCATTCTGATGCAGGTTTGCCAAGATTTCACGGGAGTTGTGGCGATGTGGACGGCCAATTGGATCAGGCGTTAAGTAATGCTGAAAGTCGAGAGGTGTCCTTGCTCGAAACAAGTGTTGGTTTCGCAAAGTTATCAAATTCCCAAACTACCCTAATTATTGATGCGGCACCACCTCCCATGGGTAAGAAAGCTGTGAAGGCTGATGCTTCTACGCTTGCTTTTGAGATGGTTTCAGGCAAACGAAGAATTTTTACGAGTTGTGGCCCTGGTTACCTTTTTGGTTCAGATTTGAGTTCTGATGGTCGCCAGACGAACTCTCATTGCACAGTTTATATAGACAATCAAAATAGTAGTGAATTCCGTATTATGGACGGTTGGTTTCAAACGCCAAAAAAGGTGATCACTAATGGACCAAGCAACGTACCAAAAGAGATTTCATATGACGATGGCATAGGTATTTTTGAAGGCGCACATGATGGCTATGTAAAAAGTCATGGGCTCACTCATGTGAGAAAATTAAAGCTTTCTCAAGATGGCCAGTCCTTGGAAGGAGAGGACTTAATGATAGCAATAGAGGATTCTCACAAAAGACAGTTTGATAAAATCTCTAAAGAAAATAGCAGTGCCAAAATGTCAGCCAAAGCAGCATTTCATTTGCATCCAAATGTCGCGGTGCGCTTGGACCATGAAAATAATCTTACAAGTTTGGCTCTGAAGAACGGTCAGGTGTGGATTTTCAATTATGGTTTAGATTTACATTTGCAGTTGGAGCCCACTATTTTTTTTGAGAATGGTTTATCCGAACCACTAGAGTCTAAAAAGTTGATTTTATCTGCAGATCTCTTGGAGTATGGAACAAGAATTAAATGGTCTCTAGTTAGAGCTCTCGACAAGGATCTTTCAGTAGGTGATCTATTTCAAAATTGAGTTAAATTAATTTACATACAGGAAAGTTGATGAGTGATCTTTATCCAATTAGACGTGCTTTAATTTCAGTATCGGACAAAACTGATATCATTAAACTCGCGAACGCTTTATTTCAACATGGGATTGAAATCATATCGACTGGAGGTAGCGCTGAGACGTTAAGAGCTTCCAATATACCTGTTAAAGATGTTTCAGAATTGACAGAGTTTCCAGAAATGATGAATGGCCGGGTAAAGACCTTACATCCAAAAGTACATGGCGGTCTTCTTGCCTTGCGAAATGAAAAAGATCACATCTCAGCAATGAAACAACATAGGATAAGTGAAATAGATTTATTGGTTGTTAATTTGTATCCCTTTGAAAACACGGTGGCTCGTGGGGCCGATTATGCAACATGCATTGAAAATATTGATATTGGTGGTCCAGCAATGATCCGTGCAGCAGCAAAAAACCATCAGTTCGTCACAGTAATTACGGATACAGAAGACTATGGAATTTTTTTGGATGAATTTGAAACAAATAAGGGGCACACTAGCCTAAATTTTAGAAAAAAAATGGCCTATCGAGCCTATTCGCATACTGCAGGTTACGATGCATCGATTTCTTCATGGATGAGTGCGCAAGAAAAAGATGATCATCCTAAAAAAATAATTGAAGTTGGTTCATTGGTACAAAGCTTGCGATATGGTGAAAACCCTCACCAAAGAGCTGCATTTTATAAAGACAATAGCAGCAGTCTTGGTGTAGCCTCAGCTTTTCAGCACCAAGGTAAAGAGTTATCGTACAATAATATCAACGACACCGATGCTGCATTTGAGTTGGTTTGTGAGTTTGATCAAACTTTAAAATCAGCTTGTGCAATAATCAAACATGCCAATCCTTGTGGAGTTGCAACTGGTGCAAATTTGAAAGAAGCGTATAAGTCCGCTTTCAATTGTGACCAAACGAGTGCGTTTGGAGGTGTCGTAGCTCTCAATCAAACTTTGGATAAATCAACTGCAGAAGAAATTTGCAATATTTTCACTGAGGTTGTTATTGCGCCTGGCGCAACAGCCGAAGCCTTAGAAGTATTTGCAAAGAAGAAAAACCTTCGTCTTCTTACTACTAGTGGTTTAAAGAGCTTAAGAGATGGTAGAAAAACCATTCGGCATGTTTCGGGAGGATTTTTAGTACAAGACAGGGATACCGAAACTGTTTTGGCCAAAAACCTTAATATCGTTACCAAACGAAAACCTACTGATGGGGAATTAGAAGATATGCTCTTTGCTTGGAAAGTTGCTAAGCATGTAAAATCTAATGCTATTGTCTATGCAAAAAATAATGCAACCGTTGGTATTGGTGCTGGGCAAATGAGTAGAGTTGATAGCTGTCGAATAGCAGCACAAAAATCGATTGATATGGCTGATAGCCTATCTTTGGATTTTCCATTAACCGAGGGTTCTGCTGTTGCCTCGGATGCTTTTTTCCCATTTTCAGATGGCCTCATGGTTGCTGCTCAGGCGGGCGCTACAGCGATTATCCAGCCAGGAGGTTCTATGCGAGATGAAGAGGTTATAAAGGCTGCGGATGATGCCAATCTTGCTATGGCTTTCACAGGTATAAGGCATTTTAGACATTGAAATGAGAAAGTTTTATTTTTTATTAGTAGCTTCTTTTTGCTTTGATCAAATTTCGAAATGGTTTGTAGTCTTCTGGCTGAATTTAATCTCACTAAATTCAATTGATGTATTGCCTCCATTTTTGAACTTTAGAATGGGCTGGAATTATGGTGTTAATTTTGGTCTTTTTGGGCAGCAAGGCGAGTTAAAGTCGTATTTTCTTATTATGCTATCAATTATTATTAGTGGCTTAATTACTTTGTGGATTAACAGGATAAAGGCGAGCAACTTTCAAGTCATATTTGGTGCTTTATTATGTGGTGGTGCGTTAGCTAATGCCTTTGATCGTATCATTTATAATGGAGCAGTTGCTGACTTCCTGAATATGTCTTGCTGTGGTATATATAATCCTTTCGTATTTAACTTTGCAGATGTTTTTATTTTTATTGGAGCGGTTGGTTTGGCTTTTTCCACAGAAAATAAGACAGAATAAATAATTTTGATAAATTATGATTTTATTTTATGTAAATTTTAAGGAGAATTAAATAGTTTATGCGGTCATTCATTTTTTCAGTTATGTTTTTGTTTTTTTGTTCGGGATGTAGTTCCGACAATGGTGAAGTTGTTGATCTTTATGATATAGATGTGGGTGAGGAAATAGTGGTTGTTCCATCTAGCGAACTTAAAATTCCAGAAAACTTGGATGTTTTGCCAAAGCCCACGCCTAATGGCTAAAATATGACTTGCCCGATAACTAAAGTCGCAGAACCTTTGAGAAGACTAATTTACTCTTTCAATAGATTATGCAAATTTACCTTGGCAAAACCAGCCAGATGACATTAATCCGCCATGTGCATAATAAATCCATAAACGATCGCCTGTATTGCACTGAATAAACCAATAGTCTCGTACACCACTACGCCACTTTGGATCATCTAACCACCATTCAGGCGAAATTCGTTCTGGTCCGTAGCTTTCAGTAATATACCATATTTTCCCGCGCCATTTGAATTCTGATAAGGGGCTTGGTTTGTCTGGCGCATTGATAATTTCTGGAACCCATAGTTGGATTGGTCGATAAGATTTTGGTTTTGGCCACTCTTTTGCTTGTTCTGACCATGCTGCTGACAACATAGTGTAAGTTTTTTCTGGTATATTACTTTTTGCTGGGTGTAACCTAATAATATTTTCTAATCCAATTCTAATACCCAACTTCGAGATTAAGTTTTCTGGATTTATATTTTTTTCAGTGCGTGATGCATTGCGCTCACTCACTAAAACATGTCCAATGTGCTTATATTTAGTGAGTACTTCAGTCCTGGTGGCTTCTAATCGTAAAATGTCAATTCCAAATTGAACATTCAGATCGTCAAGTTTAATTATCATTAGATCACGAATATGCTTAAAAGAATTAGAGGGTTGGGCTAACCCCACTTCAATACTTCCTATTGTATTATCCGTTAGGAAAGCTTGTAATAGAACTTTCTGTGCGCCTAGATTTTTCTTTTTTAAATTAGAACAAAGACGATCTAATATACGATCAATACCAGCTATAATGTCAGACTTTAGTCCAATTGGATCAGGAAAACTAATTCTTACACCAAAATTTAGCTCTGGCTGTAATGGTGAAATAGGTTCTGGGAGGTTGCCCAGTGCTTGGTCTACTCTTTTTAGCAAACTAAGGCCAAATCTGCGATTAAGGCTTGCCCTTGGCTGGTTTATAATATCTCCGATTTGACGGAGTCCCAGTTGAGCCAATGTATTCTGAGTTTGAATTTCTAGTCTAAGAGCTGCAACTGGAAAATTGGAGATTGACTGTCGTATTTTACCAGGCGGCGCAATAAAATATTTACTACTTTTCGTAATTTTAAAATTATTTGGTATGTCCTTAAAAGATCGCTTTGCAGAGCGAGAACGTGTTGCTCGTGCTTCTTGCTCAATAGCATTACCGTTTCTATAGTTTTGTAATGTTTTTTCAGAATATCGAGATAATGCCCATGCTGCTCCTACTGTATCTGCACATCCTATTTTAGTCGTCAAGCCAAGTTCATCATATGCAAGCAAAATATGGGTTATCATTTTATCTTCACCACCAAACAAATGTGAACATCCGGTTATATCCATGATTAATCCGTTATTTCCTTCTGTCGCTACCCATGGACTAAACTTGCTCGACCATCGACAAATACCTTTCAGGAATTGAGTTTCCGCATACGAATTTTGAGTTTGTACGAATAAATGTGGGCAAATAGCACTAGCGTCACGTAAAGATTGCCCAACAAAAAGACCTTTATATTGAGCAGCAGCGGAGATAGAGGAGATAATTTCACTTTGAGATTTTTTGGCTACAATAACAACTGGTTTTCCTAGGCTGTGTTTGGTTTTGCGCAAAATACGTTCAGCCCCCATGTATGGAAACCAGATTGCAATAATTCGACGACTAGGCATTTTGAAACTTTAATTTTTGTTCACTATTTGTTCTTTAATTGAATTTAATCCTTATAAGCAACTAAAATTTTCTGTTCTTACCTAGAAATAAAACTACCTTAATGAAATTGGGTAAGGGAGACTGTAATGTTAAAGGGTATTGTTTACCTACTAATGAGCGCATTTTTTATGTTTATGAGCTCAATTTTGGTTGCGGCAGATAGTGGATATGTTGAGCGCTCTAAATTAATGCAAAATATTAGATTGGAGTTTTCAGTTCTCGCTCGTATGTCACGAGAAAAAATTGAATTTGATGAAAGCCTGGCTGAGGCTGCGCGTCTAAATCTATTAAAACTTGCCGCTTCTACACCAACTGTTTTTGAAGATGATGATTTACCAATAAACTCCGAGGCTTTACCTGCGATTTGGGAAAATTGGGATGATTTTGTAAGTAAATCTGAGGACTTTGAATTTGTTTTGGAGGGAGTTGATACGTCAACATTAATAGATTTGAGGGACTCACTCGGAAATGTTGGTGCTGCATGTGGTGCTTGTCATCAAAAATATAGAATGAATTAATAGTTTTTGTATTTACCTATTTACTACAGATAAAAAATTTTTCTTGGCAAGTTAAAGGCAACCGTTCATGTTGTCATTGGTGGCGTATTAATGGGGGTACCAATGAAAACAAGGGCAGCTGTTGCTTTAGAGGCAGGAAAACCTCTCGAGGTTATGGAAGTTAATCTAGAAGGACCTAAAGAGGGCGAAGTTTTAATAGAAATCAAAGCTACTGGGATTTGTCATACTGATGAGTTTACTCTTTCAGGTGCTGATCCAGAAGGATTATTTCCGGCAATACTTGGTCACGAAGGCGCAGGGGTTGTAGTTGAATTAGGGTCTGGCGTGAAAGATTTAAAAGTAGGTGACCATGTTATACCTCTTTATACTCCCGAGTGTAGACAGTGTGAATATTGTCTAAATCCAAAAACAAATCTTTGTCAGGCGATACGTGAGACACAAGGCCAAGGATTAATGCCGGACGGAACCAGTCGATTTAGCATGCTAGATGGAACTCCTATTTTACACTACATGGGGTGTTCGACTTTTTCAAACTACACCGTTCTTCCGGAGATAGCATTGGCCAAAATTAATTCCGATGCCCCTTTCGAAAAGGTTTGCTACATTGGTTGTGGTGTGACTACGGGACTTGGTGCAGTTATGAATACTGCGAAAGTTGAAATTGGAAGCCGTGCAATAGTTTTTGGCCTTGGAGGTATTGGATTAAATGTAATTCAAGGTTTAAAGCTTGCAGGCGCAGATCAAATAGTTGGTGTGGATTTAAATTCTGGTAAGCAGTCCATGGCTGAAAAATTTGGTATGACAGACTTTGTTAATCCTTCAGATGTAAATGATGATTTGGTCGCGCACTTAGTCAAAATAACAAACGGGGGTGCAGATTATACTTTTGATGCTACAGGTAACGTAAATGTGATGAGAACGGCCCTTGAGAGTGCTCATAAAGGCTGGGGAGAAAGTATAATAATTGGGGTTGCTCCGGCGGGTGCAGAAATTTCAACTAGACCTTTTCAGTTGGTTACAGGTCGCGTTTGGAAAGGTACAGCTTTTGGGGGTGCACGCGGTCGGACGGATGTTCCCAAAATAGTCGATTGGTACATGGAAGGAAAAATTCAAATCGACCCTATGATCACGCATAGCTTTTCTTTGGATGATATTAATAAAGGTTTTGATTTAATGCATGAAGGTAAAAGCATAAGAAGTGTCGTGGTGTTTTAATAAAACGCTCTTCATTAAAATACCTTGCGTGGTTGAAAAAACAGTCAAATGATTGAAATATTTTATAAGACAATTCCGTTCTTTGCTCTTATTGGTTTAGGGTATTCAGCGGCTATAACTCGGTTTTTTTCAGCCGAAGCTACGGCATATTTAACAAAGTTTGTTTTCTATTTTGCCCTTTCAGCCATGCTTTTTCAGTTTTCATCGGACTTATCATTGAGTGAACTTTATGATCCTGAATTCATATATGCATATCTATCCGCTTCACTGGTAATTTATTTTTTAGCAACGGCTATTGCTATTTTCAGAAAAAAGGCGCCGTCGGAGGCTGCGGTTGAGGCTCAGTGCTCTGTTATCGGCAACGTAGGTTTTTTGGGAATACCTATGTTAGCTATTTTGATGGGTCCTAAATCTGTAGGTTTTATAATGATTATACTAGCTATTGATTTAATTGTTTTTGGATCATTAATTGTTCTCATAATTGTAGCTAGCAAAGACAAAAAATTAG
>Ga0207993_1000238_pt1 | contig 22258 bp, 16 predicted proteins | sample ETN01SmetaG_2_FD_185791 | JGI IMG/M metagenome (GOLD analysis project Ga0207993, IMG submission 185791) | Marine microbial and viral communities from oxygen minimum zone, Eastern Pacific Ocean - ETNP2014F12-01SV265 (SPAdes) (version 2) | ecosystem: Environmental > Aquatic > Marine > Oceanic ...
AGCTTCCTCAGCAACTGGAGCATCTTCAGCTGGAGTTTGTTCAGTGTTTTTCTTCAATGAAAGACCAGCATACCTGTTTTTGAACTTATCTATCCTTCCCGCAGTATCTACAAGTTTAGTTTTACCTGTATAATATGGGTGTGAGGTACGAGATATTTCTAGTTTAACTAAAGGATATTCAACACCTTCCACCTTAATCGTATCTTTAGTATCAACTGCTGACTTAGTTATAAAGACATCATTGTTTGACATATCTTTGAAAGCAACAAGTCTATAATTTTCTGGATGTATACCTTTTTTCATTGATTAAAATAATGGGTGCAAATTTAGTTTTTTTTTATAATTATGCAATGAATATTTAGAATAGATAATTTCTAATTACATTTACATTAATTATGAAAAACACAAATCAAAAAAAATTAATTTACCAATATGGACTATTAACAGGAGCTATAGCAGTTGCATTTGAGATAATGCGTTTTTCTATGGGAATACATTATGAAAACGATGGTATAACTACACTTGTATCTATACTTATATTATTTGGAGGTATCCTGGCAGGCTCTCTTGCAGTAAAAAAGGATAATTCTGGTCTTATATCATTAAATCAAACTTTGAAATCAGGTGTTGGAATAGCATTGATTTACACTTTTGTCATATTAATCTGGACTGCCATACTGGTTAATGTTTTGGAACCCACTTTTTGGGATACTGCGGCTGAACTTGCTTATGAAGTTGCGAAGGAACAGGATCCTGAGGCAATGGGGAACGTATCATTTGAAGATTTTAAACCTTTTGTTACATGGTTACAATGGGGTGTATACCCAATAACCATAGCTTTCTCATTATTCTTTGGTTTTATTTTAAGCTTGGTTATTGGCATTGTGATTAAAAAATCCGAGTAGTACAATGGATTTATCTGTCGTTATTCCACTTTATAATGAAAGTGAATCAATTGATGAGCTAAACACCTCAATTAATAACATTTTAAATAATTCAGGTTTAGATTACGAATTAATATATGTAGATGATGGAAGTGTAGATAGTTCTTGGGAAAAAATTAAAGATATATGCAAAAATCAAAATAAACTTTCTGCCTACAGGTTTTTGAAAAATTATGGTAAATCAATGGCTCTTTCAGCTGGTTTTAAAAAATCAAAAGGAGAAATTGTAATAACAATGGATGCTGATTTACAAGATGATCCCAATGAAATTTTAGCATTATATAAAATGATTAATGAAGATGACAAACATATAGTCTCAGGATGGAAAAAAAAGAGATATGATTCAATTATTTTTAAAAATATTCCTTCAAAACTATTTAATTGGGCAGCAAGAAAAGCATCTGGAATTAAATTAAATGATTTTAACTGCGGTATTAAAGCATATAAAAGTTCAGTTATAAAACAGATCGAACTTACTGATGGCATGCACAGATATATTCCTGTACTTGCTAAAAATGCTGGGTTTAATAGAATATCAGAAAAGATTGTACAACACCACCCAAGAAAATATGGAAAAACTAAATATGGTGCAGATAGATTTATAAAGGGGTTTTTAGATTTACTAACACTCTCATTTGTTCAAAGATTTGGAAAAAGACCTATGCATTTTTTTGGTTTATTTGGAACTATAATTTTATTAGTAGGTTTTATTTTTTCAATTTATTTAGGGATTGATAAGCTATTTATAAATACATCAGGTAGATTAATTACTGAAAGACCTGAATTCTTTATTTCTTTAGCCGCAATGATAATAGGATTACAATTCTTTTTAGCTGGTTTTTTGGGTGAAATAATTCTTAGAACTAGAAAAAGAAAGGATAATTACATAATTAAAGAAGAGATAAAACGAAGCTAGTTATGGATTTAATTTCAAAAAATTTTGAAGAATGGTGTTCAAATATTTTTGATACTGAAACCATAAACACTGCTAAAAATTTAAAGAAAGAAAACCCAAAAGATTTTGATGACGCATTTTATAAAAATCTTGAATTCGGTACTGGTGGAATGAGAGGAATTATGGGGGTTGGTCCAAACAGAGTCAACAAGTACACTTTTGGAAAAACTACTCAAGGCATATGTAATTTTTTAAAATCAATAAATAGAAATAGAGAAATTTCTATTGTAATTGGCCACGATTGTAGAAATAACGGAAAAGAATTACAAGAAATTGTTTGTGATATATTCTCTGCAAATGGAATCAGGATATATAAATTTGACTCATTAAGGCCAACTCCTTTAATATCTTTTGCTGTCAGACAACTTAATTGCAATTGTGGAATTGTATTAACGGCATCACATAACCCACCTGAATACAATGGCTATAAGGTCTATTGGGAAGACGGCGGACAGATTGTTCCACCTATTGACAATAAATTAATGACAGAAATTGAAAAGACAAAATACGCAGATATAAATTTTAATAGAGATCCAAAACTTATTGAACTGCTTGACGAAAAAATTGATAAAATTTATGTTAATAAATCCATTTCCTATACACAATCAATTATTCCAAAAAATGATTTAAAAAATTTAAATATCGTTTTTACATCATTGCATGGCACATCATACAAGCTGTTCCCTGATTTGTTAAAAAAATCTGGTTTTAATAATTTAAAATTAGTTGATAGTCAAATGAACCCAGATGGAAACTTTACCAATGTAAACTCATCTAACCCAGAGGATTCAAATTCATTGTCCCAAGCCATTGATCTTGCAACACTAGAAAAAAGTGATTTAGTAATAGGAACTGACCCAGATGCTGACAGATTTGGAATTGCTGTTAGAAACTTTGAAAATGATTTTGTACACATTAATGGAAATCAATCTATGGTATTAATGACTGATTATATATTATCGAAATACAAAGGAAATAAAGAAAATTCATTCATAGCTAGTACTGTGGTATCAACACCTATGATGAATAAAATCGCAAAAAAAAATAATGTTAAAATATTGCTTTCTTTGACAGGATTTAAATGGATTGGTAAAATGATTAATGATTTTAAAGATTTAAACTTTATTTGTGGTGGAGAGGAAAGCTTTGGTTTTTTGTCTGGTGATTTTGTAAGAGATAAAGATGCTTTAACATCCTCTTTAATTCTTTCAGAAATGTGTAATGAACTTAAAAATAATGGTTCTTCATTTTTTGAATACCTAATAAATTGCTACATAAAATATGGTTTTTACATGGAGGAATTAGTAACTCAAACAGAATTGGGGAGTGAAGGAGCGAAGAAAATAAAAGATAAAATTAATTCGTTGAGAAAAAATCCACCACATAAATTGGATAATAGTGATATAATCTTAGTTTATGATTACAAAAAATCTTTTGTGGAGGATAAGAGAAATGGTAAATTGTCAAAAATCAATCTACCAAAATCTAATTTGATGATTTTCGAATCGTCAGATGGTACACGAGTTGCAATAAGACCAAGTGGAACTGAACCAAAAATTAAATTTTATTTTAGTGTAAATACTAAATTAAGTTCAAAAGACGAATTTTTGACCAAGAAAAAATATTTAAATAAAAAAATTAAATCATTAATTAAACAACTAGTATAAATGTATTTTAAACGTGTTCTAAAATATGTATTTCATTACAAAAAATATTTTTCATTAAATATTTTGTTCAGTGTATTATATGCATTTTTTAGTGCTGTAGCATTTCTTTCACTTATGCCAATGCTTGAGGTTTTATTTAATGGAACCGATAACACCATTAAAAAACCATCAATGGAAATTTCTAATAATTTAGGGGATTTCATAGAAAATTGGCTTAACTATCAAGTCAGTAGTTTTGCATCAAATGATAATCAAAAAGCAATATTATTTGTAGTTGGAATTGTAATAATACTATTCTTTTTAAAAAATGTTTCTAATTATTTTGCACTGTTTTTTTCAACACTGATTAGAAATGGTGTTATAAAAGATCTGAAAAAAAACATGTATGAGAAAATGGTTGTGCTGCCTCTTGAATATTTTTCAAAAAATAAAAAAGGTGATTTAATTTCAAGAATGTCATCAGATGTAAATGAAGTTCAAAACTCTTTTTTATCAATAATAGAAATTTTTATTCGTGATCCTTTAACAATTATTTTTACTCTTGGGGCTATGTTTATAATTAGCTATAAACTAACGGTATTTGTAATAATTTTTATTCCTTTTTCTGGATTTATTATATCGTTTATTGGAAAAACATTGAAGAGAAAGTCCCTACTTGTTCAAAAAGAACAGGCTGAATTAACTTCGATTACAGAAGAAACAATAAACGGAATTAAAATAATTAAGAGTTTCTTAGCTGAAAACTTCTTCATATCAAAATTTGACGTAACAAATTCTAGATTTCTAAATTTTTCCAATAAACTTATTAATAGACAAAATATTGCAGCTCCTCTGAGCGAATTTTTAGGCATACTTGTTATTGGAGTATTATTGTGGTATGGTGGCAAATTAGTTTTGATTGAAATGGAATTAAAACCAGCAGCATTTATTACGTATATGGGACTGGCTTATGGTGTTCTCACACCTGCAAAATCTATAAGCAAAGCATTTTACTCGTTAAAAAAAGGGAATGCAGCAGCTGAAAGGGTTTTCGATATTATAGATATGCATAGTGAATATTTTAATGATTCAAAGAACAACAAACTGAAATTTTTTGAAAAAGAAATTGTGTTTGATAATGTTAGTTTTAAATACGATAAATCAAAAGTTCTTGAAAATATTTCTTTTAAAGTAAAGAAAGGCCAGATGGTTGCAATTGTTGGTGCATCAGGTAGTGGTAAATCGACATTAGTTAATTTAATTCCAAGATTTTATGAAAATATTACAGGAAAAATAATAATTGATGGCTTTGATGTAAAAGACTTACCAAGATCTGATCTTAGGTCGATTATTGCAGTTGTTAGTCAAGAATCAATATTATTTAATTCGTCTATAAAAGAAAATATTCTTCTTGGAGATAATAGTGAGGATGCAGACGAAAGATTAAAAAAATCAATAAGCATAGCAAATGCTCAGGAATTTATTGATGAATTTGAAGAAAAATTAAATTATAATGTTGGAGATAACGGATCAAACTTATCTGGGGGTCAAAAACAAAGAATTGCTATTGCACGAGCCGTATATTCAAATTGTCCAATCTTAATACTTGACGAGGCTACTTCATCGCTGGACTCAAAATCTGAAAAATTAGTACAAAATGCAATCGATAAATTGATGGTTGATAAAACCTCTATTGTAATAGCCCACCGACTCTCAACTATACAAAATGCAGATAAAATTATTGTTTTAGAAAAGGGAGAAATTGTTGAAGAGGGATCACATGAAGAACTTTTAAAAAACAATAGTTTTTATAAAAAATTAATTCAGCTTCAATCATTTAGCTAATCAATTTGTTGATAAATTATCCAAATGGTTAAAAAACTCTAATAGTTATAACCTATTAAAATAGTTTTTTAACATAAATTTGAAGTTATTCATGATAGCATTTTTTAAATCAAAAAATAGCGAAATATACGCAGTCCATTCAATTGATAATTTAACTCAAACAGAAATAAAAAAACTTTCTTGGATATTTTCTGGTTCCGAGCATTTAAACATAAAAAAAATTGAAGAAAAACATATTGGACCAAGAAAAACTATGATTACTCCATGGTCAACAAATGCTGTTGAAATTGTTGAAAATATGGGTATAAATAGTGTTTTAAGAATTGAGTTATTCATTCCTCATAACAACAGCTCTAAATTTGATAAAATGACTAGTGAAATTTATGATGAATTAAATCAAGAAATTTTTGATATAAATTTAAAACCTGATGAAATTAAACAAATTACTGATATTGCTGATTATAATAGAACAGAAGGTTTAGCTTTAAGTCAAGATGAGATAGAGTATTTAGAAGGTCTATCAAAAAAAATAAATAGGAATTTAACAGATTCTGAAGTTTTTGGGTTTTCACAAGTAAACTCCGAACATTGTCGACATAAAATTTTCAATGGTAAATTTATAATTGATGATAAAGAGATGAGTAACTCTCTTTTTCAATTAATTAAAAAAACAACTAAACAGAATTTAAATTATGTAGTTTCTGCATACAAAGACAATGTTGCATTTATTGAGGGACCCACAATTAAACAATTCGCCCCTGAACATGGGCATAAACCATCCACATATAAAGAATCTAATTTTAAATCTGTAATATCATTAAAAGCAGAAACTCATAATTTTCCTACAACTGTTGAGCCTTTTAGTGGTGCTGCAACAGGTTCAGGAGGAGAAATAAGGGATAGATTAGCTGGTGGTCAGGGATCATTACCATTAGCTGGAACCGCAGTATACATGACTCCCTACCCTAGAATTAATGATTCAAAAATTGGTTTTAATGAAAGAAATTGGCTTTATCAAAAACCAATAGAAATATTAATAAAAGCATCAAATGGTGCCTCTGATTTTGGAAATAAATTTGGACAGCCCTTAATTTCAGGTTCATTATTGACTTTTGAACATAAAGAAAAAAATAAGCTCTATGGGTTTGATAAAGTTATAATGTTAGCCGGTGGCATTGGTTTTGGAAAATACTCTGATTCAAAGAAAAAGAAAATACAAGAAGGTGATCTAATTATTGTTCTTGGGGGTGATAACTACCGAATTGGAATGGGTGGAGCAGCTGTTTCGTCAACAGAAACTGGAAATTATAGTTCAGGAATTGAATTAAATGCAGTGCAAAGATCTAATCCAGAAATGCAAAAAAGAGTTTCAAATGCCATAAGAGCAGTGGTTGAATCAGACAACAACTTTATAAAGTCAATTCATGATCATGGAGCTGGAGGACATTTAAATTGTATTTCAGAGCTTGTTGAAGAAAGTGGAGGTGTTTTAAATGTTGATGATTTACCAATTGGTGATAAAACTCTTTCCGCAAAAGAAATAATTGGTAATGAGTCTCAGGAAAGAATGGGATTAGTTATTCACCCTGATGATTTGGATAAGCTCAAAAAAATATGTGCTCGTGAAAATGCACCGATATACGTTGTAGGTGAAGTAAAAGAAAATTCGAGATTTTTGGTGAATTCAAAAAAAGATAACAAAACAATTATTGACTTAAGCCTTGAAGATTTTTTTGGAAACTCTCCAAAAACAATTTTGAAGGATAAAAAACAAAAAACCTCTTTCTCTAATATGCTTTATGATGAAAAAGAAATTAAAAATAATCTTGATAAAGTTTTAGACCTTGAATCTGTCGCCTGTAAAGATTGGCTTACAAATAAAGTTGATAGATGTGTCACTGGTAAAGTTGCATTACAACAGTGTACTGGCCCACTTCAACTTCCTCTCAATAATTGTGGAGTTATGGCCTTAGATTTTAATTCAAATCATGGAGTAGTAACATCTATTGGACACTCACCAATAACAAGTTTAATTGATCCTGCATCAGGTACCAGAAATTCTATTGGTGAAGCATTAACGAATTTAATTTGGTCTCCCTTGAAAGATGGATTGAGATCTGTTTCCCTTTCTGCAAATTGGATGTGGCCTGCTAATAATAATGGTGAAAATTCAAGACTGTATGATGCAGTAAAAGCTTGTTCAGATTTTTGTATCGAATTAGGTATAAATGTTCCTACAGGTAAGGACTCAATGTCAATGAAACAAAAGTACCCGGACAAGGAAGTTTTAGCACCAGGAACTGTTATTATTTCAGCAACAGGACACAGTGATGATTTTAAAAAGACTGTTGAGCCATACTTGAAACATGATGAATCGTATTTATATTATATTGACATGTCATCATGCGATTACCAACTTGGTGGATCTGCACTATATCAAGTGAATAATAAAATTGGTAATAAATGTAATGACATTATATCTTCTGATAATTTTAAAAATATTTTTAATTCAATTCAACTTCTTATAAGAGATGGACTTATATTTTCAGGGCATGACATAAGTTCTGGAGGAATATTAGTATCGCTTTTGGAAATGTGTTTTGTAAGTGACGGAATAGGCTTGGATATTGATCTTTCTAGTATAGATGAAGAAGATATAATTAAATTATTATTTAGTGAAAATCATGGTATTATATTTCAAGCAAAAAATAGTATAGAGAGTCACTTAAATCAATCCAATATTAAATATCATAATATTGGTTCCATAACAAAAAACAACCAATTGAATTTAGTAAAAAATGATTTCAATCTAAGTTTAGATATTATTGAATACAGAAAAAAATGGTTTAAAAAATCATACCTTCTTGACAAACTACAGAGTGGAGATAATAAAGCTAAAGAAAGGTATGACAACCTAAATTCTAACAATCTAAATTTCAAGTTTCCAAGCTGGTTTAAATCCAAATTTACTTTTAAAACAAATCAAAAAGTTAAGGCAGCAATTATTAGAGATAAAGGAAGTAATTCTGAAAGAGAGATGGCATATGCAATGCATATTTCAGGATTTGATGTAAGAGATGTTCATATGACAGATCTAATTTCAGGAAAAGAAGATCTAAATGATATAAAATTTTTAGTTGCAGTAGGAGGTTTTTCTAATTCTGATGTACTTGGATCTGCAAAAGGTTGGGCAGGATCATTTATATATAATGAAAAAGCTAACTCAAGCTTAAAGAAATTCTATGAAAGAAGTGACACTTTATCACTTGGTGTATGTAATGGATGTCAATTATTTATTGAGTTAGGCCTACTCCACCCCGAGCATGAAATCAAACCGAAAATGGAATTCAATGAATCGAACAAGTTTGAATGTATATTCACCAGTGTAAAGATTGCTTCAAATAACTCTATAATGTTTAAAGATTTTGAAGATACAGAGTTGGGTATTTGGTCAGCCCATGGTGAAGGAAGATTTAGCTTGCCACAAAAGGAAAAAGATTACAATATCATTGGAAAATATTCCAGTTCAGAATTTCCTACCAATCCAAATGGTTCAGATTATGATACTGCAATCATAGCTAGCAAAGATGGAAGACACATAGCTATGATGCCTCACCTTGAAAGATCTACCTTTCCATGGAACTGGGGTTATTACCCTAACCCAAAAAATTCAGATGATATATCACCATGGATATACGCCTTTATCAATGCGTATAATTGGTTAAAATAATTCTATTTTACTATGCGTGCATAGTATTTTTTGTTATATTTATTATAACCTATGAAATATATTGAACACGCTCTTAGATATACATGGCAATCCATTTTTAAAATGTACAATGAGGAAGCAAAAAAATACGGTGGAACGTTGGCTCATGCCCAAGCGCTATTGAATTTAGATCCCAACAAAGGAACGCCATCGACATCCTTAGGTCCAAAAATGGGTATGCAATCAACTAGTCTATCTAGAACCTTAAAGTCAATGGAAAAACACAATCTTATAGTTAGAGTTGATAACCCAAATGATAAACGTGGTGTTTTAATAAAACTTACTCAGGAGGGATTAGATCACAGAAACCTAGCTAAAAAAATTGGTTACAAATTCAATAAAGCAGTCTATGAAAAAGTAGGAAAAAAAGACTTGGATATTTTTCTAGACGTAATGGATAAGATAAATATTATTATAAAAAACAAAGAAATCGATTAATGAATAAAAAAATATCAAATATAGCTGTACTGGGATCAGGAATTATGGGTTCAGGAATTGCTTGTCATTTTGCAAACATTGGTGTTGAAGTTTTACTATTGGACATATGCCCAAAGGAACTAAATGAATCAGAAAAAAAGAAAAATTTGTCTCTGGAAAGTAAAGAGGTTAAAAATAGAATTGTAAATGATATGTTTAATAAATGTATCAAATCAAAGCCATCACCTATATATAATAAAAAGTTCATTAAAAGAGTAACATTAGGAAATTTTGAAGATGATATAAATAAAATAAGTGAAGTTGATTGGATTATTGAGGTTGTTGTTGAAAAATTAGAAATTAAAAAAACTGTTTTTGATTTAGTTGAAAGACATAGAACTGAAGGGACTCTGGTTACATCAAATACATCAGGTATTCCTATAAAACTTATGAATGAAGGAAGATCCGATGATTTTAAGAAAAATTTTGCTATAACACATTTTTTTAATCCACCGCGATATTTGAATTTGTTCGAAGTTATTCCTGGTCCTGACTGCGACAAAAGTGTACTAGATTTTTTGATGGAATATGGTGAAAAGTTTTTGGGTAAAACATCTGTTCTTGCAAAAGATACACCTGCTTTTATTGGAAATAGAATTGGAACTTTTGGTATTCAAAGTCTATTTCATCAAGTAAAAAATGGTGAGTTTAGTGTTGAAGAAATAGATAAGTTAACCGGTACTGCCATTGGTAGACCCAAATCTGCAACCTTCAGAACAGCTGATGTAGTTGGATTAGATACTTTATGTCACGTAGCTAACGGAATATATGAAAATTGTCCAAACGATGAATACAGGTATGTTTTCAAACTGCCAGATTTTCTCAAAAGGATGTTAGATGAGAAAATGCTTGGTAGCAAAACCAAGCAAGGTTTTTACAAAAAAATTAAAGGAAAGGATGGAAAGTCAAAGATTCTATCTTTAGATCTAAAATCATTTGAGTACAAAGAGCAAAAAAAAGTAAATTTTGAAACACTTAATGCCGCTAGAAAAGCTAAAAATAGAGCTGATAAATTTAAAATATTAGTTAGTGGTGATGATAGGGCATCAGATTTCTACAGAGAAGTTTTTGCTAAAACGTTTGCTTACGTTCAGAATAGAATCCCAGAAATTTCTGAAGATATACATAGTATAGATTCAGCACTTAGAGCGGGATTTGGATGGAAAGAAGGACCTTTTGAAATTTGGAATTACATTGGAGTAAAAGAAGGTGTGGAATTAATGAAAAAGTTTGATTTAGAGCCAGCGAAGTGGGTTTCTGAAATGATTTCAAGCAAACATAATAATTTTTACTCTACAAAAAATGGATTTAATGAATGTTATGATAAAAAGACAAAATCATACATAAAAATCCCTGGACAAGAAGGTTTTATAATTCTAAAAAATTCACCCGACAACAAAGTTGTATGGTCAAATAAAGAAGCAAGATTAATAGATATTGGAGATAATATTTTGAATCTAGAGTTCGGATCCAAGATGAATTCTATCAATCAAAATATAATTCAAGCATTAGACAAATCTGTTGATTTGGCGGAAGCTAACTATAAAGGTTTAGTTTTAGGAAATGAATCACCTCATTTTTCTGCTGGAGCGGACATAAGTGTAATTTTTCTAGCATCTGTTGAACAAGAGTATGATGAATTAAATTATTTCATGAAAATGTTTCAAAACACAATGATGAAATTAAGATATTCCTCAATTCCTGTCATAGGCGCTCCACACGGATATACACTTGGAGGTGGATGTGAGGTTTGTTTGCATTGTGATAAACTAGTTGCTTACAGTGAAACATATATTGGTCTTGTCGAGGTTGGTGTAGGTCTTGTACCTGGGGGAGGTGGTTTAAAAGAAATGGCTCTTAGAGCTTCTGAAACATTTAGACCTAACGATGTTGAAGTAAACTTACTGCAAGAATATTTTATAAATATTGGTATGGCTAAAACTGCTACATCTGCACATGAAGGCTTTGATTTAGATTACCTAGTCAAGGGAAGAGATCATGTTGTAATGAATAAAAAAAATCAAATCTCAATTGCTAAAAATGTTGCATTAAACATGTATGATATGGGTTACACCAAGCCAATTCCAAAAAATGACATCAAAGTTTTAGGAAAACAAGGTCTTGGCATGCTTTACGTTGGTGCAGATTCAATGCTAGCTGGGGGATATATTTCAGAACATGATAAAAAAATAGCTAACAAAATTGCAAACGTTTTATGCGGAGGCGAACTATCTCAAGCAACATTAGTTTCTGAACAATATTTATTAGACCTTGAAAGAGAAGCTTTCTTATCACTATGTGGTGAGAAGAAAACGCTGGAAAGAATCCAGTATATGTTAAAAAACGGAAAACCATTAAGAAATTAATATGAGAGAAGCATATATAGTAAAAGCTTATAGAACTGCTGTTGGTAAAGCACCAAGAGGGTTTTTTAAGTTCAAAAGACCAGATGAACTTGCTGCAGAAACTATTGAATATTTAATATCACAAATTCCTGGATTTGATAAAACACAAATTGATGATTTAATTGTCGGTAATGCGATGCCTGAGGCTGAACAGGGCTTTAATGTAGCTAGATTAATTTCTTTGATGGGTCTTAAAGTAGATGATGTACCGGGTGTTACCATTAATAGATTTTGTGCATCTGGATTGGAAACAATTGCAGTTGCTACAGCAAAAATTAGATCAGGTATGTCAGAATGTATTATTGCTGGTGGTGTTGAAAGTATGAGCTATATACCAATGACAGGTTTTAAACCTGTTCCTAATTATAATACTGTATCCAAAGGAAAAGAGGATTACTATTGGGGTATGGGATTAACTGCTGAGGAAGTTGCAAATCAATATAGTGTTTCAAGAGAGGATCAAGATAAATTCGCTTATGAATCTCATCAAAAAGCTGTAAAAGCATTGGAAGAAAAGAAATTTGATTCACAGATTGCCCCAATAACTGTTAATGAAGTTTATTTAGATGAAAATTTAAAGAAAAAAGAAAGACAAACTACTTTTAATCAAGATCAAGGGCCTAGAAAAGATACTAGTATTGAAGCGTTATCAAAATTACGACCAGTATTCTCGTCAAGTGGATCTGTAACAGCTGGTAATTCTTCACAAATGAGTGATGGTGCTGCTTTTGTAATGATTGTAAGTGAGGATATGTTAAAAAAATTAAATATTGAACCTATTGCTAAGCTTGTTAGTTATAGTGTAGCAGGTCTTCCACCCAAAATAATGGGTATGGGGCCAGTAAGAGCTGTTCCAAAAGCATTAAAACAAGCAAATATGAAAATTAATGATATTGAATTAATTGAACTTAACGAAGCTTTCGCATCACAATCGATTGCCGTAATAAATGAGTTGAACCTTGATAAAAACATAATAAATGTTAACGGAGGTGCAATTGCACTGGGTCATCCATTAGGATGCTCAGGTGCTAAACTTTCAGTACAGTTATTTGATGAAATGAAACAAAGAAAGTTGAAATACGGAATGGTAACTATGTGTGTTGGAACTGGCCAAGGAGCCGCAGGAATTTTTGAAATATTATAAAAATGGAAATTACAAAAGAAGAAATTATAAAAGGAGGTGAGTTTATTACAAAACAAACTAAAAGTGATGAAATATTTACCCCCGAAGATTTTAGTGAGGAGCAAAAAATGATGCGAGATGCAGTTAAAGATTTCACTGACAAAGAAATATGGTCAAAAAAACATGAATTTGAAACTCATAATTACCAGCTAACTGCTGATGTGATGAAAAAAGCCGGAAACTTAGGCTTTTTAGGAGTTAATGTTCCTGAGGAATATGGAGGGCTTGGAATGCCTTTTACATCATCAATGCTTGTTTGCGATTATATTTCTGGAAGTTCTGGGTCAACCTCAACAGCTTTTGGTGCGCATACAGGAATTGGAACAATGCCAATTTTACTTTATGGTACAGATGAGCAAAAAAGAAAATACATCCCAAAGCTTGCAACAGGAGAACACATTGGAGCTTATTGTTTGACTGAACCAAGTGCTGGCTCAGATGCCAATAATGGTAAAACAAAAGCTGTTCTCACTGATGATAAAAAACATTACTTAATTACTGGTCAAAAAATGTGGATTTCAAATGCTGGTTTTGCAGATATTTTAACTGTATTTGCCAGAATTGAGGATGATAAAAATATTACAGCCTTTATAGTTGAAAATAATCCTGAAAACGGTATCAAGTTAGGTAAAGAGGAATCAAAACTTGGTATTCATTCCTCATCAACAAGACAAATATTTTTTAATGAAACTAAGGTGCCAGTTGAAAATATGCTTTCTAAAAGAGGGGGAGGTTTTAAAATTGCAATGAATGCATTAAATATTGGAAGAATTAAACTTGCTGCTGCATGTTTAGATGCTGAAAGAAGAGTAACTACTGCAAGTATTCAATATGCCAATGAAAGAGAGCAATTCAAAACTAAAATAATTGATTTTGGAGCGGTCAAGGAAAAAATTGCAAAAATGGCAATGGATACCTATGTTGGTGAATCTGCAACTTATAGAGCTGGTAAAAATATTGAAGATAGGATAGCAGCGCTAAAAAGTGAAGGAAAATCTCATCAAGAAGCTGAACTTAAAGGAGTCGAAGAATTTGTCATTGAATGTTCAATATTAAAAGTAGCACTTTCTGAAGATGCTCAAAACTGTGCTGATCAGGGTATTCAAGTGTTTGGTGGTATGGGTTATTCAACTGAAACACCCATGGAATCAGCATGGAGAGATTCTCGAATTGCTAGAATATATGAAGGGACAAATGAAATTAATAGACTAGTTACTATTGGAATGCTTATAAAAAAAGGTATGAAGGGAGAATTAGATTTAATGCAAAAGGCAGAAGAAGTTGCTAATGAATTAACTGAAATTCCATCTTTTGATGTTCCTGATTTTGAAGATCTATTTGATGAGGAAAAATATGTTTTAAATAATTTGAAAAAGGTATTTTTGATGCTTTCAGGTGCTGGATTAAAGAAATATGGTATGGATTTAGAAAATCACCAAGAAGTTCTTTTATCAATATCTGATATACTCATAGAAATTTATATGTCAGAATCGGCAATTTTAAGAACCGAAAAAAATTGCAAAAGATTTGGGACTGATAATTATCATGCTCAAATAGCTATTAGTAAATTATACTTGTTTGAAGCCTGTGAAATGATAATATCAAAATCAAGAGAATTGATTTTTTCTCTATCAGAAGGTAGTGAACAAAAGTTTCTATTAATGGGTTTAAAAAGGTTTACCAAATACTATAATTATCCAAAACCAATTGAACTCAAAAGAACAATTGCTAAAATTGTAAGTGAAGAAAACAGATATAATCTTTAATATCAATTAATTATTTTGAGGTTTTTTATTTTTCTTTTCTTTATTAGCTTAAATGCTTATTCTCAAAATAATTATGATAAAGTAATATTTAATATAATTAGTGATATTTCAGAAGAAAGAATAAAAGATGATATAGTAACCCTTGCTAATTTTGGGACCAGACACACTTTGAGTGATACTGTATCAAATGAAAGAGGAATAGGTGCTGCTCGGCGTTGGATAAAAAAAACATTTGAATCAATTTCTGAAGATTGCAACAATTGTTTAGAAGTTTTTGATCAAAAAAATTATTTTAAAAAAAACAACTTAAGATTAATTAAAGATGTTTGGATTAATAATGTTGTAGCTATTCAAAGAGGGTCAAAATATCCTAATCGATATGTATTAATGAGTGGTGATATTGATAGTAGAGTCTCCGATCCAAATGACTTTGTTTCTGATTCGCCTGGAGCCAATGATAATGCAAGTGGTATGGCTGGAACAATTGAAGCTGCCAGAGTTTTATCCAAGTATAAATTTGATAATTCAATAGTATATGTTGGTTTATCAGGTGAAGAACAAGGTCTTTATGGTGGCAAAGGTTTAGCTGAATATGCAAAAAAGAATAATTGGGATATTATTGGTATACTAAATAATGATATGATTGGTAATATTGAGGGTGTTAATGGTGTGATTGATAATAAAAGTTTTAGAATTTTTTCTGAACCAGTACCTGCTAATGAATCTGATCGTCAACGATATATGAGAAGATTTTATGGCGGAGAAGTTGATGGAAATTCAAGACAACTAGCAAGATTTATTTATAATTCAACAAAAAAATATCTACCTGATTTAAATCCAGATTTAGTTTATAGATTGGATAGATTTGGTAGAGGAGGACACCACAGACCTTTTAATGATCTTGGTTTTGCTGGTGTAAGGATTATGGAAAGTAATGAAAATTACAACAGACAACACCAGGATATAAGGACAGAAAACAACATTGATTATGGTGATGTTATTTCTGGTGTAAATTTTGAATATGCAAAAAAACTAACTGCTGTAAATGCAGTTAACCTTGCTTTATTAGGATGGTCTCCACCACCTCCAAAAAACTTAAAAATTGGTGGTATTGTTGAACCATCTGTGAAGTTTAAATGGGATTACTCAGACAACCAAGACATAATAGGATACAAAATCTATTGGCGAACAACATCAGCTCCGAATTGGGAATTTAGTAAAGTCATCAATAAGAAAAATGAATATACTCTAGATGGAATTATTATCGATAATTTTCTCTTTTCTGTTGTTTCAATTAATTCAAAAGGATTTGAAAGTATATATGAATTTCCCAATGATACCTTTAGGTAATTAATCGAGTCTGAAGCCCTTCTTGCTCATCCAATCATCATTATACATTTTACCAACATATCTACTTCCAGAATCATGAAGTAAAACAACTACAATATCATTTTTTGAGAAATGTTTTTTTAATTGCAATACGCCCTTTATTGCGGCACCACATGAATTTCCTGCAAAAATTCCTTCTTCCCTAGCAAGTTTTCTTGTGTATCGTGCGGCATCCTCATCATTTACTTTTTCAAATTTATCGATCAGATCAAAATCTACATTTTCTGGTATGATATCCTCACCAATACCCTCAGTGATATAAGGATAAACCTCATTTTTATCGAAAATTCCTGTTTCGTGATACTTCTTGAAAGCCGATCCATATGTATCAATCCCCCAAATCTTGATATTACTATTTTTTTCTTTCAAAAATTTAGCTACACCTGAAATAGTCCCACCTGTACCAACACCAACAACAAAATGGGTGATTTTTCCTTCAGTTTGCTCCCATATTTCTGGTCCAGTTGATAAGTAATGAGCTTCTCTATTTGATAAATTATTGTATTGGTTAACATACCAAGAATTTTTCGTTTCACCTCCAATTCTTTCAGCTGTCGAATAATAAGATTTGGGATCATCAGGGTCTACATCAGCTGGACATATTATTACCTCAGCACCGACTGCCTTTAATATGTCTATTTTTTCCTTGGATTGTTTATCAGTAGTAACACAAATTAGTTTATATCCTTTTACAATTGCAGCTAATGCCAAACCCATTCCTGTATTTCCAGATGTTCCCTCTACTATTGTACCACCAGGTTTCAAAAGACCACTAGTTTCAGCGTCTTCAACCATTTTCAAGGCCATTCTATCCTTTACTGAGTTTCCAGGATTAAAATACTCAACTTTAGCTAAAACGGTAGCTTCTATATCACTTGTAATTTTATTAAGCTTTACCAAGGGTGTATTTCCAATAGTACCTAGAATGTTATTGTGATATTTCATTTTGGTAATGCAAATTTAATTTATTAACTCAATTTGAGGATTGAATTAGGTTTTATTTTTGATATAGCTTTTGAGGGAATTAAGAGCATTAACATTGAAATAAAAATTACTAATAGGTTAAATGAGATAATCTTTATAGGGGCAATTTCAATCGGGACATAATCTGAATAGTATATATTGGGGTCCAACTCAAAAATCAAAAATTGTTTCTGAATTAATAATAAACCTAGAGAAATAATATTTCCAACAACTACACCTTTAAAAATTAAATAAAATCCATTAATCATAAATATTTTTGTTATTGAATTATTATTGGCTCCTAACACTTTCAAAGTACCAATTAGATTCGCTTTATCCAACACGGTTACAAGTAATGCTGTAATCATATTTATTCCACCAACTACAATCATTAAAACTATAATCAAATATATATTCGTATCGAATAAATTAATCCAACTAAAAATTTCTGGAAACCTTTCAGAAGATTTTTTAATATCAAGAGTCGAGGGTATTGAGTTAAAAATGAAATCTATATTTTTTTTATCGTTATTATCTAAAAAAATTTCGAGGGCTCCAAAATTATCTTTATTCCATTTATTTATGGAAATTGACTGATCTATATTTCCAAACACAACTCTTGAATCAAATTCAGAAATATTAGAGTTATATAATCCAACTACTTTTAATTTTCTTACGATTGGTATACTACTCTCATCTTTAAAGAATAGAAACTTGATTTTATCTTCAACTTTAAATTGCAGTTTTTCAGATAAATTTTTGGAAATAATTATTTCATTTAACCCTATTTCATTAAAGTTTTCATCAATAGTAAATGTATTTATTAAATCTAGATTTTTGTTTTCTATACCTTTAAATACGATATCCTTAAAATTACTTTCAATAGGAATAACACCAGGTGTATATGTTACTTTATTTACGTATTCAATATTTTTAGATATAAACAACTCTGATGCAATTTCATCATAATTGATTGGAAAAAAAGTTGAAAAGTTTTCATTTTTATAATCTGAGACATAATAATCCCCTGATATATACTTAAAATTATTTTTAATCTCATTTTGAATTCCAAATCCAATAGAAAGAGAAAAATTAATTACAGTAACCGCAATTACGATAGAAATTATTGAAATTTTTATAATAGGAGATGATACACTATTTTTATATCTCTGATAATTTAAGATTCTGGATGTTAAAAAATTTTCAAACTTCAAAATATAACTTAATAATATTTTTCAAAATTAATTTTTTTTTAGTCGTTCCGTTTATTCTTTATGGACAAAATGAAATTATATTAGGAATTGAGAAAACAGATAAATACATCCCACTACTTAAAAATAAAAATATTGCCATAGTTTCAAATCATACCTCAAATTTTAATAAAACAAATAATAAAATACATTTGGTTGACTCACTAAGGAATTATGAATTAAAAATTTTAAAGGTTTTTGCCCCTGAACATGGTTTCAGAGGAAATTCTGATGCAGGAGAAAAAATTACAAATTCAATCGATCCAAAAACTGGAATACCAATAATATCACTATATGGCAGTAAAAAGAAACCTTCAAAAAAAGATTTAGAAAATATAGATGTAATGATTTTTGATATTCAAGATGTTGGAGCTAGATTTTATACATACCTATCGACACTTCATTATGTAATGGAAAGCTGTGCTGAAAATAATATTGAGCTGATTGTTCTTGATAGACCAAATCCAAATGGACATTATATTGATGGTCCTGTAATGGAAAAAGAGTCCATGAGTTTTGTTGGATTACATCCAGTCCCCATTGTATATGGTATGACTATAGGTGAATATGCGTTAATGATCAATGGAGAAAATTGGTTAAATAGTATTGAAAAATGCAAATTAAAAATCATTGAACTTACTAACTATGATAGGTTCTCTAAATATGATCTACCTGATAGACCATCCCCTAATCTTCCAAATTTAAAATCAATTAACCTCTACCCTTCATTGTGTTTTTTTGAACAAACTCCAGTCAGTGTCGGAAGAGGAACAACAAATCAATTTCAAATCATTGGTAAACCTGACTGGGAAAAGACTAACTATGAATTTAAACCTGTATCAATGTATGGTGCAAAATATCCAAAATTTGAAAATGAAGTATGTAACGGATATAATCTTAAAAATGAAGATTATCTTTCAAAGGTTAGCTTAAAGTGGTTGATTTTAGCTTATAATAATGAAAAAGACAAAGAAAACTTTTTCAGATCTGGGTTTCATAGACTAGCAGGTAATAAAACTTTAGAAAAACAAATTGAAAGTGGTCTTTCCGAAGTAGAAATTAGAATAACATGGCAAGAAGGACTGAAGAAATTTAAGAAATTAAGAAGTAAATACTTGATTTATAATTAATCGACGTTCATGAATTTATGAAGTTGAAGTGAAATTTGCCATTTTGGATTTTCTTTAATAAAATCTATTATAAAATCTTTATTTCTTTCGAACCTCTCCCACTCTGGCTGAATAAACAATTTACATTTCTCAGTAACCTTAGACGCTTCCTCAATTGCAAATTTAAGATCGTGTTTATTGTATATAATAATTTTTAGCTCATCTGCCAATTTATATATTTCTTTATCTGGAAGTTTTTGTTTTTTTGGAGACAAGCATACCCAATCCCATGTTCCAGATATTTCATAAGCTCCCGAAGTCTCCAAATGAATAATATTGTTATTCTCTCTCAACTTACTAGTTAATATATTCATATCCCACATTAGTGGTTCTCCACCTGTAACTATGACGATGCCGTTTTGACACTCAACTTCGGAAACTATTTTATCAACATTTATAATTTTATGGTCACCGTGGTCCCAACTTTCTTTCACATCACACCAATGACATCCAACATCACATCCACCTAGCCTTATAAAATATGCTGGTTTACCTGAATGAAAACCTTCACCTTGAATTGAATAAAAGGTCTCCATAATAGGTAAATTGCTTTCGTTAATTTCCATTTTTTACAAATATATTACAGATTATAAATAAGTTATATTAAATCATTAATTTTAATATATATGAAAACAAAAAATCTTCTTCCCTTTCATTTGGCCATACCAGTTAATGATCTTGAGAAATCAAGAAATTTTTATAAAAATATTTTAGGTTGTGAGGAAGGTAGAAGTAGTAATCATTGGGTAGATTTTAATTTTTTTGGACATCAGCTGGTTATTCATTTCAAGGAAAAAGAATCTGACGACACTAAAACTAACCCAGTTGATGGTAAGGATGTTCCCATTCCTCATTTTGGGGTTATTCTTGAATGGAATGATTTTCATGATTTTTCAAAAAAACTAATTGAAAAAAAAATAAACTTTATTATTGAACCATATATTAGGTTCGAGGGTCTTCCTGGTGAACAGGCAACAATGTTTTTTAAAGATCCGTGTGGAAATGCGTTAGAGTTTAAATCTTTTAAAGATTTAAATAAAATTTTCGAAAAATAATCTAATTTATTCTTTGTAGATAAGCTTTGAGTGTATTGGTCAATAACATAGCAATGGTCATTGGCCCAACTCCACCCGGGACTGGAGTTATAAATGAAGATTTATTTGCAACATTTTCATAATCAACATCACCAACAATTTTATATCCCTTTTCAGAGTCATCTTTAACTCTTGTTATTCCAACATCAATAACAACAGCTCCATCTTTAACCATTTCTGCTTTAACAAAATTTGGTACACCCAAAGCAGAAATTATAATATCTGCTTCTTTTATTAAATCTGATATATTTTTGGTTCTGCTGTGAGCTAATGTAACTGTTGAATTACCGGGCTTAGTTTTTAATCCCATTAAGATACTAATTGGCTTACCTACTATATCTGACCTTCCTATTACAACAGTGTGTTTACCTTCAGTTGGTACATCATAACGTTTTAGAAGCTCCATTATTCCATGAGGAGTTGCTGAAATGTATGTTGGTAAATTTAAAGCCATTCTGCCAAAGTTTGTTGGATGGAAACCGTCAACATCTTTGCTTGGATCTACTGCCATTAATATTTTTTGAGAATCAATGTGTTTTGGTAATGGTAATTGAACAATATATCCATCTATTTTATCATCATTATTCAAATCATTTACCTTATCAAGTAATTCAGTTTCAGAGATTGAGTCTTCGAGACTAATTAGCGTAGATTCAAAACCTATTCTTTCACAGGCTCTTACCTTACTTCCAACATAAGTTAAACTTGCACCGTCATTCCCAACGATAACAGCTGCAAGGTGAGGAGCACGATAACCATTTTTTTTAAGAGATTTTACCTCTTCTGCAATCTCATTTTTAATATCGTTACTCGTTTTTTTTCCGTCTAATACAACCATTTTATTGTTTATAGTTTTGCATCATACTCATCAATTTAGATGCACCTCCAGATTGAACCATCTTCATCATCTTCGACATTTGCTCAAATTGTTTTAATAGGGCATTTATTTCTTGAATTTCTCTACCTGCCCCTTTAGCAATTCTTTTTTTTCTGTTATGATCAATTATTTTTGGATTAGATCTTTCTTTTGGCGTCATTGATTGTATCAATGCTTCAATATGTTTGAAGGAATCATTATCAATATCTACATCCTTCATTTGACTCATTCCTGGTATCATGCTGACAGTATCTTTTAAATTACCCATTTTTTTTATTTGATTGATTTGATTCAAGAAATCATCAAATCCAAATTTATTTTTTGCTATTTTTTTGCTTAATTCTCTAGCTTTTTTCTCATCATAAACATCTTGTGCCCTCTCAACCAATGAAACGACATCTCCCATACCCAAAATTCTATCGGCCATTCTTTCAGGGTAAAAAATATCAATAGCATCTAGTTTTTCGCCATTACCGATGAATTTAATTGGTTTATTTACAACTGATTTAATTGTTAAAGCTGCACC
>Ga0207993_1000241_pt1 | contig 22174 bp, 21 predicted proteins | sample ETN01SmetaG_2_FD_185791 | JGI IMG/M metagenome (GOLD analysis project Ga0207993, IMG submission 185791) | Marine microbial and viral communities from oxygen minimum zone, Eastern Pacific Ocean - ETNP2014F12-01SV265 (SPAdes) (version 2) | ecosystem: Environmental > Aquatic > Marine > Oceanic ...
GGCTCATTATTGTTATATTTTGCTTCATAGTTATTAATTTTTAATACAACTTGATCTTTATCTAAAAAATTATAGTCAGATGCTTTGTATGTATAGTTATCAATTACGTTATCTGCATACTGTTCAAAAAAACTAAAATCTAACAATTCTTCTTTTTCTAATTGAAAGGTATAATCTTCAGAATCTATATTTTCATTATTTCTTAATGTTGAAATCGTATCCTGACATGAAAAAATAAATATGAAAGATAGATATAGTGATATTCTACTTATAAAGCTGAAACTCATGAATCTTTTTCACTCTTTCTTTTGTAGAGGCAGAAACTAAGCTTGAATTAAATATTTCATTATATTTATCCAAAGCTTTTGAATTACTATATTCAGATTTATTTAGATCAATTTCTGTAATGATTAATAAATATTCTAATTCTTTTTTAATAGAAAAATAACTATCCAACTCATCGTTAATATTATTTATATAAATTGATATATCATTTAAATAATTATTAGTATTTTCTTCATAAGATGCATTAATCATTGTGTATGAAGCATTTGCAGCGATAGCCGATTTATACAGATCATCTAAATTTGAAGAAGTTAGTAATTCTTTATACAATTCATTAGAGTAGCTAAAATTATTATTTTCATTATTTTGCTGAATTAATTTTAATTTTGATAAAATAGAAAAAATATTATCATCATCAATTAAGTTTTCTAAACTACTTAAATCATTTTGATCATCTTGGATAATATCAAAAAAACTTATACTAGAGTTTTTAATATCTTGAATTTTAAAATAATTATAAGTTTGGAAACCAATAAATATAATTAGCAAAATTACTAATGAAATTATTAATTGTATGTAGTTTTTAAAAATAAAATTTTGTATTTTTTTAAATAAATTTTGATTTTTATTCTCTTGATTCATACTATTTCCATTTTATTGAACAACCAATACTATTCATTTGATTAGTTGGACCTACTCCCTCATTTTTGATTTTAATCATTGCATTAAAAAGATCTCTTTCAATATTTGAATTTTGATTTGCATTCATTACACCTGAGTCTATTCTACCTCTATATTTTAATTTAAGATCTTTATCAAAACCGAAAAAATCTGGAGTACAAACAGCATTATAATTTTTTGCCACTTCTTGTGTTTCATCATAAAGATACGGAAAATTAAATTTATATTTATCAGAGAAAATTTTCATATTATCAAATGAATCATCGGGATAGTTAATTACGTCATTAGACATAATGGCAATTGTATTTATTGAGTGCTCTAGTAACTCATCAGCATCTTTTTTTAATCTACTTGCAATTGCTTTAACATATGGACAATGATTACATATAAAAACAATAACAGTACCATTTAATCCTTTTGCATCATCTAAAGAAACCATTTCATCATCAATATTTTTAAGATTAAATGATGGTGCTAATACATCTAAATTATCATTTGGAGCATTTACAGGCATAAATTTTTGTTATATTCTTAATTTATGGGCTTAGTAACATCTAGTGCTTCAACTAACAATCACAATCTCTACTTTTCCAAAGATGAACTCGCCAAAATCCTAAATCTTTATTCTAAAGGAGTTTCTAATGGAGAATGGAAAGACTATGCTATTGATTTTAATAAAAATAATGCGTTTTTTTATATATTTAAACATAGTCTAGCAGCTCCAGAATGCGTACTAAACAAATCACTTGAGAGAAAAAAAAGAAAAATTTTTTATAATTTAAAATCTAAAAATCAAAATAAGAAATATGAAAATTTAGATCAACTATTATCTTCATTGAACAGAAAAATATTTAAAATTTTGGATTAACTTTTACTCCCATTCTATTGTTCCAGGAGGTTTAGAAGTAAAGTCATATAATACTCTGTTAATGCCTTTAACATTATTAATTATTCGAGAGGATATTTCTTTAAGTTGATTATTTGAAAACATATAAAAATCCGCTGTCATTCCATCCACTGAAGTAATAGCTCTAAGTGAAACAGAGTAATTGTATGTTCTTTCATCACCCATAACACCTACTGATTTTACTGGTAAAAGAACAACAAAAGCTTGCCAAATTTTATTATAAAGATTTTTCTCTTTTAGATACTCAATAAAAATATGATCTGCCTCTTGAAGAATTAAGATCTTTTTTTTATCAATTACCCCAGGTATTCGGATTGCTAAACCTGGACCTGGGAAAGGATGTCTTAAAAGTAAATGTTTATCTATTTTTAATTGCTTTCCAACATTTCTTACCTCATCTTTAAATAATTCTCTTAATGGCTCCACAATTTTTAATTTCATTTTTTTAGGTAAGCCCCCAACATTATGGTGACTTTTTATTTTAGCTGTTGGACCTCCAAAAAATGGAATACTTTCTATAATATCAGGATAAAGAGTCCCCTGCCCCAAATAATCTACATTTGTTATTTTTTTAGCTGCTTTATCAAAAACTTCTATAAATGTTTTGCCAATAATTTTTCTTTTTTTCTCAGGATCAGAAACATTTTTTAAATTTTTTAAAAAAATATTAGAAGCATTTATTTTAGTAAAGTTTTTGCCAAATTTTTTGGAAAATATTTTTGACACTTCGTTAGCTTCATTTTTTCTTAAAAGACCGTGGTCAACAAAAATACAATGAAGATTTTTGTTAACAGCTTTGCTTAATAAATATGCAGTAACTGTGGAATCTACACCTCCAGATAAACCACAGATTATTTTTTTATTCTTAATTTCATTTTTTAATTCTGATACTTTATTTTCAATAAATTTTTGAATTTTGAATTTATTTTTTATAGTTACAATATTGAAAACAAAATTATTAATTATTTTTGAACCAAAATCTGTATGATAGACCTCAGGATGAAATTGAAGGCAATAAATTTTATTTTTATAATTTTCAATAGATGAAATAATTTTATTATTTGATAAAGAAGTTATTGAAAAAAGTTTTGGTATTTTATTGATATTATCTCCATGAGACATCCATACTTTGATTTTTTGTTTCTTAATTCCTTTAAATAAAAGTGATTTTTTTTTAATATTTATAATAGTGTGACCATACTCTCTATGCGTGGAACGTTTTACTACACCTTTCAAATTTTTTGTTACTAATTGCATTCCATAGCAAATTGCTAAAACTGGTTTTTTCATTTTTAAAATTTCTTGATTTAATTTAGGAGCATTTTTGTCTAGTACTGATCTAGGTCCTCCAGATAATATAAATGCCGATGGTTTGATTTCATTTAAAATTTTTTTTGTAATTTTATTAAAAGGATAGACAAGACAGAAGACTTCTAACTCTCTGATTCTTCTTGCAATTAATTGTGTATATTGTGATCCATAATCTACAATTAAAATAGTTTCTAATTTACTCTTCATGCAATCTAAATCCTCTTGATATTATAAATATTTCACTTGATTCTTGTCTTGATGATTTTGGCTTAAAATACTCAACTTTATCAAAAATTTTTTTAAGCATCTTTATAATTTCCTTTTCTTCCTCTCCCTTCCAAATTTTGAATATAAATGATCCTTGTTTTTTTAATATTATTTCTAATCTGTCTATAACTTCATATATTAATTGACATATCCTGAGATGATCTGTTGATTGATGACCAGTTGTATTAGGAGCTACATCTGATAAAACCAAATCAAATTTATTTTTTAAATTAGTAAAATTATATTTTAAAAAATCCTCTCTATAGAAAGCTATACTTTGATTATTAATTTTCATATCTAATAAATCAAAACAGGTTATATTAGTTTTTGAATTGTAATTTAAGATGACTTGAGTCCAACCTCCTGGAGAAGATCCAAGCTCTAGTATTTCTCTAGATTGCTCAATTATTTTATATTTTTGCTCAATCTCTTCTAGTTTAAACGCAGCTCGATTTATATACCCTAACTGTTTAGCTTTCTTTACAAACTGATCATTTTTTTGTCTATTAACCCAGTTTTTTGATTTCATAAAAGATAATAAAGTTAACAAAAAATTGTTTTTTAGTAACTTTAATATATATGACATGTACGATATTTAATGAAAAGATCAATATTTATAGCCTTCATAATACTTGCCGCTGTTGTTGGATGGATTGGTTCTGGTCAATTTACAAATAATGTTGTTGCGCAGGACGAAGATACAGAAACTAGCACTGAAACAGAAACTTCTTATTCTGGAGATACAGAAAATAATGATAATGAAGAATTTACATTTTCTGTTGAAACAAAGGTATTTACTTCCAGTTTAATTGATCAATCTATTGAATTACAAGGTCAAACTATTCATAATAAAAAAATTGATGTTAAATCTGAAACATCTGGCAACATAGATAATATAGAATTTGCAAGAGGAGATAGAGTATCTCAAAATGCTGAAATGATTACAATCTCACTAGAGGATAGAAATGAAAAGCTTTCTAGTGCAAAAAAAGATTTAGAAAGACTCAATAAAGAACTAATTTTAAATGAAAAAAACAGAGATAATCTACTTAGACAAAATGTTGAAAGAATTGAATTGTATGAAATTGAATATGCATCTGCAAAACAACTTATTGATAAAGGTTTAAGTTCAAAATCAAAATTAAGTTTAGCATCTTTTAATCTTGCCAATGCTCAAGCGGATAGAGAAGATATTAAAATAAAATTTGAATCTACCTTAGCAAACCTTGAGGCTCAAATTTCAAATGTAAAATCAATTTTAAAGAACATAAAACTTGATATAGAAAAAACTACTATCAAGGCGCCATTTGATGGAATTATTTCAGAAAAAATGGTTGAGGAAACTGAATTCATCTCAATAGGCACTCCCCTATTTACTATAATTGATTTAGACCCTATCAAGATTGAAGGTTATTTATCTGAATTTGATGTAAATAAAGTGAGTGTTGGTACTAAAGCTTTAATCGAAGATAGTAATGGTATTAAAAAAAATGGAATAATATCTTTTATTTCTCCATCAGCTGAAACTAGTACTAGAACATTCGAAATTACTATTGAAGCTGATAACAAAGATCTCTCTTATAAAAGTGGCATAACAACTAAAATTGTTATCAAAGGCTCAGAACTTAAAGCTCACAAAATACCACCTTCTATATTAACTTTATTAGACGATGGGACTGTAGGTGTTAAAGCTGTAGATAATGATAATAAAGTTACTTTCTATCCAACCAAAACAATCAAGGATACAATAGATGGCATGTGGGTTTCTGGATTACCCGAAACAGTAAATTTAATTATAAGTGGTCAAGAATATATAAGTATTGGTGAAACAATAAACTAATCTAAATGAAAATTAATATTATAGACTATGCAATTAACCATTCCCGAGTTTTCATGGGAATACTTATTTTTATTATTTTTTCAGGTGCATCTACTTACATCACAATGCCCAAAGAATCATCTCCTGATGTAAGCATACCAATAGTTTATATTTCACTAAGTCAAAATGGTATTTCTGCACAAGACTCTGAAAGGCTTTTAGTTAAACCAATTGAAGACGAAGTTAAAACTGTTGAAGGAGTAAGAGAAGTAAGATCAACAGCTTATTCAGGTGGAGGTAATGTTTTATTAGAATTTGATGCTGGATTTGATTCTGATCAAGCTATGGTTGATATTAGGGATAAAGTTGATAGAGCTAAGGGTGATTTACCTAGTGAAGCAGATGAACCAACAGTTAACGAAGTTAACATAAGTACATTTCCTATCTTATCCATTTCTTTAAGCGGAGATGTACCTAATAGAACTCTTCAAGATTTAGCTGATATTTTGCAAGATGATATAGAAACAATTCCTAGTGTTTTAGAAGCTAAAATAGGCGGTAAAAGAAATGAACAGGTTGACATATTAATTAATCCAACTGCAGTTGATAGCTATGGTATCAATCTTGAGAGTCTTATTAATATTGTTAGAGAAAATAATAAAATGGTATCTGCTGGTGGTCAAGACACTGGTGACGGAAGTTTTGATATTAAAGTTCCAGGTTTATACGAAACTATTGAAGATGTATTAAATACTCCTGTTAAAACTAACGGTGATTCAGTTATTACTTTCAGAGATATTGCTGAAGTTAAAAGAACATTCGAAGATAGGCAATCTTATGCAAATGTAAATGGATCTAATTCAATAACTATTGATGTTTCCAAAAGAATTGGTGAAAATATTATAAATACTATTGAAGAAGTAAAAAGAATAACTGCAATTACTGCTAAAAGTTTTCCTGAAAATGTTGAAATCTCTTTTGGAAATGATCAATCAAAAGGAATTAAAACTATGTTAAATAGTCTGCAAAATAACGTCATAGCAGCTATAATCCTTGTTTTAATTATTATTTTAGGAGCATTAGGTGTTAGATCTGGTTTATTAGTTGGTGTATCTATTCCAGGATCGTTTTTATCAGGTTTATTAGCTCTGTCTGTAATGGGTTTTACTATTAATATAGTAGTATTATTTGCTCTAATTTTATCTGTAGGACTATTAGTCGATGGAGCAATTGTTGTTGTTGAATATGCAGATAGAAAAATGAAAGAAGGTCTTGGTGTAAAAGATGCTTTCGCAAACGCATCAAAAAAAATGTCACTACCAATTATATCATCGACTGCAACTACCCTAGCGGCCTTTTTACCTTTAATATTCTGGCCTGGTATAGCTGGTGAATTTATGAAATATTTACCAATTACACTTATATGCGTTCTTATATCTTCTTTGTTTATGGCATTACTGTTTGTCCCAGTTTTAGGATCTATTTTAAATACTGTTTCAAGAATACTTCTCCAATTTATTGTACCATTACTAATATCATTAATTTTTTACAATCTATTATCTTATGGATTTGGATTATTAAATCTTGAAAGTTTTAGTTTATTTATAACAATTGGAAAATATTTACTGAGCTTCGCTTTATTTATATTTGTATTTATAAGAATTATACCAAGAGTTTATAAAATTTCAGAAAATGTAAATTCTACAGATAAATTAGTTTCTAAAAATGCAAAAATCTTATCTTCAGAATCAAATGAACCTGTTTTAAACGTAACTGGTTTTGTTGGATTTTATGCAAAAGTATTAAACTTCTTATTATTTCATCCTTTAAAGGTGATGATTAGTGCTTTAGTAATATTAGTTGCTGTAAACTACACCTATACTAAAGTTGGAGAAGGTGTAGAATTTTTCCCAGATGTTGAACCAGATCTTGCAAAAATTGTAGTCTTTGCAAGAGGTAATCTCTCAGTTGAAGAAAAAAAAGATTATGTATCAAGAGTTGAGAATATTATTTTAAAGCTTCAATCGGAAAGACAAGAATTTAAAAATATTTATTCTTTAAGTGGAAATGTAAGTGAACAATCAGAGGCATCAGAAGACTTTATTGGATCAATAAGTTTGGAATATACAGATTGGGATAAAAGAAGAAAATCAAAAGTAATTCTTGCAGAAATTTTGGAAGCCACAAAAAGCATCAATGGGATTAAAGTAGAGTCAAGAGAACAACAAGGTGGTCCTGGTGAAGGTAAACCAATTAACATTAAATTAACCAGTGATAATAAACAACTTTTAATTGCTGAAGGAATTAAGCTTAAAAAATTTATGGATAGTTATCCAAAGTTAATGAATGTAGAAGATAATTTACCAGCACCTGGGATAGAATGGGAAATTAATGTAGATAGAAAACAAGCTTCTAAGTTTGGAGCTAACATTACATCAATTGGTAATGTAATTAAACTTGCAACAAACGGTCTTAAACTTGGTGAATATAGACCTGATGATAGTAATGAAAGTATACCACTTTATCTTCGTTATCCAAACGAAGGAAGAACATTGGATAGAATTGATAACTTAAGAGTAACTACTTCAAATGGTTTAGTTCCAATATCCAATTTTGTAGAAATTGTTCCAAATAGCAGAACAGGAAATATAATTAGGGTAGACTCAAAAAATGCTATAAATATTCAGGCAGATGTAGAGCCTGGAACTTATCCGGATGGAAAAGTAAAAGAACTTGAGTACGTATTAGGAATTTCAGATACTGCTCCGTCTTGGAGAGGAAGAACTTTAGATTTACCTCGTTATGAATTAGATAACAAAGTAAGGGCTGAACTTATTGGAGAAAATGAAGATCAAAAAGAAGCTCAAGAATTTTTAACAGGAGCTTTTGGTGTAGCTTTATTTTTAATGCTAATGATACTTCTATTGCAGTTTAATAGTTTTTATAGTGCATTCTTAATTCTTTTTGCAGTAGTAATGTCCACAGCTGGTGTTTTTATAGGTCTAATGGTAACAGCACAGCCATTTGGTATTGTTATGTCAGGAGTTGGAGTAATTGCTCTTGCTGGAATAGTTGTAAATAATAATATTATATTGATTGATACATTTGATTTTTTAAAGACTAAAACATCTAGTATAAGAGAAGCCATTATCAAAACAGGAGCACAGAGACTTAGACCAGTTTTACTTACAACAACTACAACAGTACTAGGATTGTTACCAATGGTTACAATGACAAATGTTGACTTTATATCCAGAGAAATAACCAGAGGTTCGCCAGATACTCAGTGGTGGGTTCAATTATCAACAGCTATAGTATTTGGACTACTTTTTGCAACATTTCTTACATTAGTTGTAACGCCATCAGCATTAATGTTTAGAGAAAACATTAAGAATTGGTATAAGAATAAAATTTCTAGTTAAATTTTTTCTAATAAACATTAAATTTATGACTATTAAATCTATTACTGTCTATTGCTCATCTTCAGATAAATTAAGTAATAAATATTATCAAGATGCAGAAGAAATTAGCAAATTAATATCATCATTTAAAATAAATATTGTCTACGGTGGGGCAAAAGTTGGTATTATGGGTGTGGTTGCTAAGACAGCAAAAAAATATAAAAATAGAGTTACGGGAGTTATTCCAAATTTTTTATCTGAGAGAGAAATAATTTTTGAAAATATAGATGAATTAAAAATAGTGGATAATATGTCTGAAAGAAAAAAGTTACTATTTGAGTTAGGTGATGCGTATTTAGCATTACCAGGAGGAACAGGTACTTTAGAAGAAATAGTAGAAGTTGTATCTTGGAAAGTAATGGGGATTCATAATAAGCCAATAATATTTTTTAATAAAAATAATTTCTGGGATAATCTATTTCAGCAATTTAAATTTTTTGAAGATGAAAATTTTTCAAATAAAAATTTACAAAACAGTTTTCACATTATAGATACGGTTGATCAATTAAAAAATATATTAATTAAATGGCAAAAATAAAAGTTAAAAACCCTGTAGTTGAAATGGATGGAGATGAAATGACCAGAATCATCTGGGAGTACATCAAAGAACAATTAATTTTGCCCTATCTTGATATAGATATCAAATATTTTGATCTTGGAGTGATTAAAAGAGATGAGACAAATGATCAAATCACAATAGATGCTGCCGAGGCGGTGAAAAAATATGGTGTAGGAATAAAATGTGCAACAATTACTCCTGATGAAAATCGAGTAGAGGAATTCAAATTAAAACAAATGTGGCGTTCTCCCAATGGAACAATAAGAAATATACTGGGAGGAACAATATTTAGACAGCCAATTATATGCAAAAATGTTCCAAGAATAATTACAAACTGGAATCATCCAATTGTAGTTGCTAGACATGCCTTTGGTGATCAATATAGAGCGACTGACACATTAATTAATAAACCAGGAACTCTTAAAATGGTTTTTGAACCTAAAGATGGATCTGAAGGATTTACAAAAGATGTATATGAATTTGAAAAACCTGGTGTAGCCCTATCAATGTATAATTTAGATAATTCAATTAAAGACTTTGCTAGAGCTTGTTTTAATTATGGACTTAACCTTGGTTGGCCAGTTTACCTTTCTACTAAAAATACTATTTTAAAAGTCTACGATGGAAGATTTAAAGATTTATTTCAGGATGTATTTGATACTGAATTTAAAAATAAGTTTAAAGAAAAAGACATAGTTTATGAGCATAGATTAATCGATGATATGGTGGCCTCAGCTTTAAAATGGGAAGGTAATTTTATTTGGGCTTGTAAAAATTATGATGGAGATGTTCAATCAGATTCTGTTGCTCAAGGATTTGGATCACTAGGTTTAATGACAAGTGTGTTAATGACCCCAGATGGTAAAACAGTAGAAGCTGAAGCAGCACATGGAACTGTTACAAGACATTATAGAAATCATCAGAAAGGTATAGAAACTTCAACTAATCCTATTGCATCAATCTTTGCTTGGACAAGAGGTTTAAGTTTTAGAGGAGAATTTGATGGTAATAATGAATTAATAAATTTTGCTAAAAAATTAGAAGAAACGTGTATCAAAACTGTAGAAAGTGGTGAAATGACAAAAGATCTAGCAATATTAATTAACAAAGATCAGAAATGGTTAAACACTCAAGATTTTTTAAGCGCAATAAAAAACAATTTTCAAATTAACTAATAGAGTTTAATTTATCTTCTACGTATTTTATACTTTCATTAATTTGACTAACATCTGATCCTCCTCCTTGAGCAAGATCTTTTCTACCACCCCCACCCTTGCCACCTAGAATAATCGAAATTTCTCTTATTTCTTTTGAAGCATCAAAAAGGTCTGTAATATCTTCAGTAACTCCTAGCACTATAGATAGTTTGTTATTATTATTTGAAATTATTAACGAAACACTATTTTTATTATATTGTTTTTTTTGCTCATCAATAAATGTTTTCAAAGATTTATTAGGGTAGTCTTCAGCAATCAAGTATATGAAATTTAATTCTTTGATTTTTTTTACAACAATATTATCAATATTTTTTGATATAGATACATTTTGTTTTAATTTTTCGTGTATCTGAATTAATTCTTTAATTAACAAACCTTTGTCTTCAGATTGATTTTTAAAATTATAATCAGCATTAATCTTTTTAATTTTATTCTTTAAATCTTCAATTTGATTATCTTGGTTTTTATTTTTTTCTAATAAATTTCTTTCTATTTCTTTAATATATTTATCCACTGCAACATTAGATACAGCCTCTATTCTTCTTATTCCAGACGCAACACTAGATTGATTAGTTATTTTAAATTTACTTATTTCCCCTAATTTAACTACATGAGTTCCTCCGCATAATTCTTTTGAAAAGAATGATTCATTTTCTTGACCCATTGTTACTACTCTTACTTCATCGCTATATTTTTCTCCAAACAATGCCATCGCACCTTCTTCAATAGCTTTTTTTTGATCCACAATTTTAATTTCAACAATTCCATTTTTTTGAATTTGATCATTTACAATTTCTTCAATATTCATGAGTTGATCTTTTTCAATTGGATTATTGTGACTAAAATCAAATCTAAGTTTTTCTGAATTTACAAGTGAGCCCTTCTGCGTGACATGCTTGCCCAGTATTTTTCTTAGAGCAGCATGTAATAAATGAGTTGAAGAATGATTATATTTAATAAAATCTCTATTCACTGTATTAATGCTTGCTTTAATAGTATCTTCAATTTCGCATTCACCACTAATTACTTTACCTTTGTGAAGAAAATAGTTTCCAAATATTTTTGTAGTATTCATAACTTCAAACTTAAAGCTATCATTTTCAAAAAAACCATGATCTCCCACCTGACCACCACTTTCTCCATAAAAAGGTGTTTGATTTAATATTATAATTGCTTCTTGATCTTTTTTAATTTTATCTACTGACTTACTTTCTGATATGATTGAAATTATTTTACAATCAGCTTCCATATCAGAATATCCTAAAAATTCTGTTGGATCTATTTTAGAAGTTATTTCAAACCAAATGCCTTCATCCTCGATGTCTCCTGTACCTTTCCAACTTTGTCTTGCTCTTTCCTTTTGATCTAACATTTTTTGTTCAAATGTTTTTATATCGACTTCAATATTTTTACTTTTCAAATAATCTTGTGTTAAATCTAAGGGAAATCCATAGGTGTCGTATAATTTAAATGCTACTTCTCCATTAAATATATTTGTTGAGTTAGAAATTTCCTCATCTAAAATTTTAATTCCTTTTTCAACAGTTTCCTTGAATTTAGTTTCTTCATTCATTAATGTATTAGTAATGAGATCTTTTGCTCTATCTAATTCAGGATATGAATTTTTAATTCCATCTAAAAAAATAGGGAATAGCTTATGAAAAACAGGCTCTTTATTACCTAAAGAATGAGCGTGTCGCATTCCCCTTCTCATTATTCTTCGTAAGACGTATCCTCTACCTTCATTTGAAGGCATAACTCCATCTGCAATTAAAAAAGAGGAGGATTTTAAGTGATCTGCAATTACTCTATGACTAGGATTTGTTATTGAACTTTCATCGCCACATAGTTTCGTTGATTCATTTATAATCGGTTGAAATAAATCTGTTGAATAATTATCATTAGAACCATCTAGAAGAGCTGTCATTCTCTCTAATCCCATTCCAGTATCAATGGAGGGTTTTGGTAGATTTATTCTCTCAGATTTAGATATCTGCTCATATTGCATAAATACTAAATTCCATATTTCTATAAATCTATCACCATCTTCGTTTGGAGAACCTGGAGGGCCTCCTTCGTATTTATCACCGTGATCATAAAATATTTCAGAACATGGACCGCAAGGCCCAGTCTCACCCATTGACCAAAAATTATCAGATGTACTTATTTTAATAATTTTATTTTCAGATAATCCAGCTATTTTTTTCCATAAATCAAAAGCTTCCTGATCATCAGAATAAACAGTTACTAATAGTCTATCTTTATTTATTGAATATTCTTTAGTAATTAGTTTCCAAGCTAGTTCTATTGCTAACTCTTTAAAATAATCTCCAAAAGAGAAATTACCTAACATTTCAAAAAAAGTATGGTGTCTTGCCGTATATCCTACATTTTCTAAATCATTGTGCTTACCGCCTGCTCTTACACATTTTTGAGCTGTAGTCGCTCTGTTGTAATCTCTAGTCTCTTTACCTGTAAAAATATTTTTAAATTGCACCATTCCAGAATTAGCAAACATTAGTGTAGGATCATTATCTGGTACTAGAGAGCTAGAATGAATAACCTCATGTCCATTTTTTTTAAAATAATTGAGAAATGTTGACCTAATCTGATTTGAATTCATGAAAAGGTATTATAACTTGAAAACTCTATTGTCTAAATAAAAAAGCGCCTATTTTGAAATAGGCGCCAAACAAAAATAATATTTACTATTCTTTTATTTCTTCAGCTTCTTTAGCTTCTTTTTCTTTTTCTTTATTCTCTACTTTTCCTTCCATCATAGCTTTTTCAACTATTCCAGCATTTTGTAGAATTTGATTTTCAATTTCTTTAGCTATAGTAGGATTGTCTTTAAGAAAGTTTTTAACATTTTCTCTACCTTGTCCTATTTTAGTATTTTTGTATGCAAACCATGATCCTGATTTATCAATAATTTCTGCTTTGACACCTAAATCAACTAATTCACCTAATTTAGATATCCCCTCTCCGTACATTATATCAAATTCAACAACTTTGAATGGAGGCGCGACTTTGTTTTTAACTATCTTTACTCTAGTTTGATTTCCAATGATTTCATCTTTATCTTTTATTGCACCAATTCTTCTAATGTCCATTCTTACAGAAGAATAAAATTTTAAAGCATTACCCCCTGTAGTTGTTTCAGGGCTACCAAACATAACACCAATTTTCATTCTAAGTTGATTTATGAATACAACTAGAGTGTTTGATTGAGCAATTGAACTTGTAAGTTTTCTTAAAGCCTGACTCATCAATCTAGCTTGCAAACCAGGTAAAGAATCTCCCATATCGCCTTCTAATTCAGCTCTTGGTACAAGTGCTGCAACTGAATCAATAATTAGCACATCAATACCTCCAGATTTAATTAAAGAATCAGCAATTTCTAAACCCTGCTCACCTGTATCAGGCTGGGAAATTAATAATTCTTCTAAATTTACACCTAATTTCTTAGCATATGCTGGATCTAGAGCATGCTCTGCATCTATAAATGCGCAATTGCCGCCTTGTTTTTGTGACTCTGCAACAATATGAGTAGCTAAAGTAGTTTTACCAGAACTTTCAGGTCCATAAATTTCAATAATTCTCCCCTTTGGAACTCCTCCAATACCAAGAGCTATATCAAGCCCTAATGAACCGGTAGATATTGCTTCAATATCTACATTTGTTTTAGAGCCCAATTTCATTATTGAGCCTTTTCCATAATTTTTCTCTATTAGGCTTACAGCGGCTTCTAGAGATTTACTTCTGTTTTCTTTATCCATTGAATTTTCGTTATTTACTACTTTTAATTTAGCTTGAGACATTACATTTCTCCATTAATTTCCTATGTTTTTATTAAGATTCTTGCAAATCATGTTTACTTGTACACGTTTTGTTCTATTTTTAAAAGTTCTATTTTTGTTCTTTTACGAAAATTTGATTAAAATATTGAAAAATATGAATTTTTAATAATTAATAAAATTTCAATATTGCTTGAATAAATAAAATCATTTGATAAATCAGCAACTTTTTAAAATTATGACTAAATTACCTAAAAATTACAAACCAACTCAGAAAGAAAAATTCATGAATGCCAAAATGAAAGAATATTTTAGGCAAAAATTAGTGAGTTGGAAAAATGATTTACTTAAGGAATCATCTCAGACTTTAAGCAATCTTCAGAATGAGAATGAAGCAAAACCCGATATAACTGATAGAGCATCTGAAGAAATAGATAGATCCTTCGAACTCAGAACAAGAGACAGAGAAAGAAAGCTGATCAATAAAATAGATGCCGCCCTACAAAGAATTGAAGATGGATCTTATGGTTATTGTGATGAAACAGGTGATCCAATTAGTATCAAAAGATTAGAAGCAAGACCAGTTGCAACATTGAGTTTAGAAGCTCAAGAAATGCATGAAAAAGCAGAAAAAAGAATTAGTTAAATTTTTTTAAATGTCAGATTTTTATATAGGTGATCTTACACCAGGTACTTTTGTTGTAAATGTCAGCAAAGAAAAAGAATGGGGAATTGGTCAAGTACAATCATGTATTAATAATATCGTTACAATTAATTTTGAAAATGTTGGAAAAAAAACTATTAACCCTAGAGAAGTTGAATTAAAAATAATTAATATAAATGCAACTAATTGATCAGTATTTAAGAAAAGTAAATTATCTAAGAGTATCTGTTACAGATAGATGTGATCTGAGATGTGTTTATTGTATGAAAGAAAAAATGCAATTTCTCCCACGAAAAGACATACTCACTTTAGAAGAAATTGAAAGATTATGTGACAACTTTATAGAACTCGGAGTTGAAAAAATTAGATTAACTGGGGGTGAGCCTTTGGTAAGAAATGATATTATAAAATTAATTGAAAAACTTAATACCAAAAAAGAAAAAACAAATCTAAAAGAAATAACACTGACAACAAATGGTACATTATTAAAAAAATATGCCAAACTACTGAAGCTAAATGGTATTAATAGGATTAATGTTTCTCTAGATACAATTAATCCTGAAAAATATAATAAAATAACAAGATTTGGAAATATTGAAAAAGTTTTTGATGGAATTAATGAAGCACTTGATAACAACATAAAAATTAAAATTAATACTGTAGTAATTAAAGATTTTAATGAAAATGAAATTGAAGAATTAATAAATTGGACTAGTAATAAAAAAATTGATCTTACATTTATCGAAGTAATGCCAATGGAAGAAACAGATATATCAAGAGAATATCAGTTTATCTCATTATCTGATACTTTTTCAAAACTAGACAAAATATATAAATTTTCTAAAATTGATTATAGTACTGGAGGTCCAGCAAGATTTTATACTAGTGATTTAGTTTCTAATAAAATTGGGTTTATAAGTCCTTTAACAAATAATTTTTGTGCCTCTTGCAATAGAGTAAGAATATCGAGCACTGGTAAACTTTTCATGTGCCTTGGTCAGAATGACTTTGTTGATTTTAGAGAAATAATGAGAAAAGATTATAGTGATGATTATATAAAAGAAAAAATTAAGTTTGCTCTTAATATTAAACCAAAACAACATGATTTTATGATTGGAGAAAAAATTAATAAATATATGAAAAGACATATGAACGTAACAGGTGGATAATGAAATTTCATTTTTTATCATCAAACAATCCTGAGGCAAAAAATACAGAAAAAAAACTAACAGAATTATTTGGACAAAATTCTGTGGAAGATGCCGACTACATTATTCCAATTGGAGGCGACGGATTACTTTTAAAATCACTTCATAATTTTAATAAACTAAACAAACCATTTTTTGGAATAAACTTTGGTTCAATTGGCTTTTTAATGAATAATCTTAGTAATGAAAATTTAAATGACATGATTACCAATGCTAAAAAATCTACTTTTAAACCATTAAAAATGACTGCACAAAGTGTTAATAATGAAATCTTTGAGGCATATGCATATAATGAAGTTTCTCTTATGAGGCAGACTCATTTGGCATCAAAAATTAAAATCAAAATAAATGAGAAAGTAAAAATGGAAGAATTGATATGTGATGGCGTTTTGTTATCTACATCAGCTGGAAGTACAGCTTATAATCTATCCGCACATGGTAGTATTCTACCTTTAGACTCAAATATACTTGCATTAACTCCAATCAGTGCCTTTAGACCAAGGAGATGGAGAGGTGCTCTGTTATCTGAAATGAGTAAAATTGATTTTGAAGTGTTAAATAATGATGAACGCTCATCTAGCGTAACTGCAGACAATGTTGAATTTAGAGATATTAGTAGAGTCAATATTGTTTCTTCAGATGAAAATAAATGCACTGTATTGTTTGATAGTAAACACTCTATTGAAGATAAAATTTTGAATGAACAATTTAATTTTTAAGATCAAATTTTTTTAAAAATACAAATCTTGTTGCCATCTAAATCCCTTAAATATGCATAATAATCTTTACCATGTCTGGGCCCAGGCATTCCTTCATCTTTTGCTCCAAGACTAATTCCAATTTTATAAAATTCATTAACAGTTTTTTTAGAATTAGCTTTAAAAGTAATCATTGTACCATTTCCTATGGTTGCTTTTTTTTTGTTATGAGGTCTAATCAAGTATAATTCTATTTTTTTAGGTGTTTCTTTTTTAGCATAACCAAAATAACGATGATGAGATAATACTTTTTTAATTTTTAGAGGTTTTAAAATTTTACTATAAAATGCAGATGATTTTTTTAAATTATTTGTTCCAATAGTAATAAAAGCAAACATAATTTAGTGATTGGTAGCCTCGGCCGGACTTGAACCGGCACTCCCAAAAGGGCAAGGATTTTAAGTCCTTTGTGTCTACCATTCCACCACGAGGCCAATATTGATCATTTATCAAACTATTGAACTTTTTCCACCATTTAATTCAATCATCTTAGTTATATCATCAACTATTGGTTGAATAGATTTCATCTCCCATGATGAAACAACTATGTTAACACCGCCTGTTTTAGCTGCAAGATTAAAATATGGGTAACTACCGATTGATGCATTTGTATAATTGTTTTGAATATTTTTTAAATTTTTTGCAATTTTACTTTCGTATAAATTAGTATTAATTGTTGTAACAAGTTTTGGGTTACCTTTTTTAATTTTTTTCATTAATTCCTCAAACATAACTTGCATTATTTCTGGCACACCAGGTAAAACATAAATATTTTTTACAATAAATCCTGGTGCAGCGGTCATTGGATTTAAAATAAGCTCTGAACCAAATGGCATTTTGGCCATCCTTTGCCTGCTTTCATTAAATTCACCTTTTGGATAATAATTTTCAAGAATCTCAAAAGCCATTTTATTTGTTTCATATTGTAAATTAAAGGCTTCAGATATACTTTCTGAAGTTATATCATCATGAGTTGGTCCAATTCCTCCAGTAGTAAAAACATAAGAATATTTTGAGCTATATTTTAAAACATTTTCTATTATTGTTTTTTTCTCATCCTGAATAACAATAACTTCTTCTAACTTAATACCAGCTTCTAATAATTTTTTTGCAATATAATTTGAGTTTGTATCTTGAGTTCTACCAGAAAGTATTTCATCACCAATAACAATAACACCTGCAGTAAAAGAACTCATATGATTAATTGATATTTTCTATATATTATTTATTAATCGTAAGTAATTATTTTTTAAATGAGAAACAACAATATCCCAATACATACGAAAAAAGATTTTGAGGGCATGAGGGAAGCTGGTTCTTTAGCTGCTGATGTTCTAGATTCTTTATATGAAAAGGTTGTTCCAGGTATCAGTACTCAAGAAATAAATGACATATGTCATAATCAAATTATTCAAAACAAAGCAATACCAGCTCCTTTAAATTATAAAGGTTTTCCAAAATCAGTTTGTACATCTGTTAATCATGTTGTTTGTCATGGAATTCCTTCTGAAAGAAAAATTCTTTCTGACGGCGATATAGTAAATGTAGATGTAACAGTTATTCTAAATGGTTGGCATGGTGATAGTTCGAGAATGTTTGTTGCAGGCAAGACAAATAAAAAAAATTATGAATTTTTAAAAATAACTTATGAATCTTTATTAATTGGTATTAGTGAAGCTAAACCTGGTAAGCATATTGGTGATATTGGAAATAAAATTCAGAAACTTGCTGAAGGAAAAGGTTATTCTGTAGTAAGAGATTTTTGTGGTCATGGAATTGGAAAAGAATTTCATACTCCACCTAGTGTTTTACACTTTGGAGAACCAGGTGAAGGACCAATGTTAGAACCTGGAATGTTTTTAACAATTGAACCAATGATTAATTTAGGTGGATGGCAAACAAAAATACTAAATGATGGATGGACAGCTGTAACAAAAGATAAATCTTTATCTGCTCAATTCGAGCATACAATTGGAATAACAGAAGAAGGAAATGAAATATTTACATTATCTAAAAATAATACAGCTTTTCCAATAAAGGATGTATAAGTAGAAAAAATGATACCTAGATATAATAGACCTAAAATTGAAAAGATTTGGTCATTAGAAAATAAATTTACAATTTGGACAGAGATTGAGTGTTTGATTGCAGAAAAACAAGCAATGCTCGGCGTTATTCCTAAAAAAGCTTCAAAAGAAATAAGAAATAAAGCAAAATTTAATGTTAAAGAAATAGAAAAAATTGAAAAAGAAACAAAACATGATGTTGTTGCTTATATTAATAATGTAAGCAAATATATTGGCGACTCATCAAAGTATTTTCATTTTGGTGTAACATCAAGTGATATTATTGATACTTCATTTTCTGTACAACTTAAGCAAACCTCAGAAATAATAAGAAAAAGTTTAGTAGAATGTATTCAAAGTTTAAAAATCAAATCTAAAAAATATAAAGACACATTAATGATTGGAAGAAGTCATGGTATACATGCTGAACCTATTACTTTTGGATTAAAATTATCTTCCTTTTATTTTGAGTTTAAAAGAAATTTAGAAAGACTTGATCAGGCAATCAACGAAATATCTGTTTGTGCTATTTCTGGACCTGTTGGAACCTTTAATTCTATAGACCCTCGAGTTCAAGATTATGTGGCAAAAAAACTTAAACTAAATTCTGAAGATGTATCAACTCAAGTAATTCCAAGAGACAGACATGCGTATTTTTTCTCAGTACTAGGAATTTTAGCATCTTCTATTGAGAGATTTGCTGTGGAAATTCGAAATCTACAAAAAACAGAGGTATTAGAAGTTGAAGAAAGTTTTTCTTCTAAGCAAAAGGGTTCTTCTGCAATGCCTCACAAACGTAATCCAGTATTAAGTGAGAACTTAACAGGTATCTCACGTTATATTAGAAGTGGTGTAATACCTTCACTAGAAAATGTCGTACTTTGGCACGAGAGAGATATTAGTCATTCTAGTGTTGAAAGAATTATGACTCCAGATATAACAGTTGCAACTGATTTTGCACTAAATCGTTTAAATGGAATTATAAAGAATTTAAAAGTCTATCCAAAAAATATGTTGAAAAATTTGAATATGCTTGGAGGCTTACATAGAACTCACAATATTATGTTAAAATTAATTGAAAAAGGACTGAAAAGACAACAAGCTTATAAAATTGTTCAAGAAAGTGCCATGGAAACATGGAATAATAATAAGAATTTTTCCCAAGTTTTTCAAAAAAATAAAGAATTAAATAAAATATTAAATTCGAAAGAAATCGTGAAAATCATTAAAGATGATAATGATCTAAAGAAAATAGATTGGATTTTTAAAAATAAAATTAAATAGTCTTTATTTTTACAAATATCTGAACTATTTTACAATTATGCCAATGACTGTTGAACAAATCGAGCAATTTATTAAAGAAGCTATACCAGATGCAACTGTTGAAATTGAAGATCTTAAAGGAGATGGTGATCATTACAGTGCTACAGTAACGTCCAAATCTTTTTCTGGAAAAACAAGAGTAGAACAACATAAGATGGTTTATGATGCTTTTAATGGTAAAATGGGTAGTGATTTGCACGCACTTAAGCTAAAAACTGTATCGGAGTAATAATGAATAATAACGACCATGTATCTCAAAATATAGAAAATGAAATTAACTCTAATGATGTAATGCTTTTCATGAAGGGTACCCCCGTATTTCCAATGTGTGGATTTTCTGCAAGAGTAGTTGAAATATTAAATAAAGTAGGTGTTAAATTTGGAAGTTTGAATGTGTTAGAGAGTGATGAAATGAGAGAAGGTATTAAAATATATTCTAATTGGCCAACCATACCACAACTTTATGTTAAGAAAGAATTTATAGGTGGGTGTGATATCATAACTGAAATGTTTGAAAGTGGTGAATTATTAGAATTATTCAATACAAATGGAATAGACGTAAACCCGTCCTAGATTGTTAAATAATAAATTTTCTAAAGGTGTAATATTTTCCTGTATTGCAGCAATTTTTTGGGGGCTTCCACAACCCCTTTTTTTTAATGAATTAAATCACGTTGAGACTATTGAAGTTGTAGCTCACAGAGGTTTCTGGTCATTTATTTTTTTATTTTTATTATTAATTTTAATTTCAAACATAAGTGATTTTATTGAAATATTTAAATCTAGAAAAAGAATTTTTATTTTAACAATTACAGCTTTTCTTATTGCAGGTAACTGGGCAGGTTTTATTTATTCTGTAGGACAAGAAAGAGTTCAGGATGCATCAATGGGTTACTTTATTACTCCAATGATAAGTATTGTTCTTGGTTATTTTTTTTTAAATGAGAAAATAACTAAGCCTAAATTTGCATCTGTATGTTTTATGTTATCAGGTATATTATTCTTATTTATTAATTTAAATCAATTTCCATTCCTAATAATTTGGATTGGAACCTCATGGGCAATATATGGATTATTAAGAAAACAAGTTAATGTTAATCCTTCAATAGGTTTACTTTATGAGACTTTCATAATATCTTTAATATCTATCCCATATTTAGTTTATTTATTTTGGCAAAATGAAAATAGTATTTTTAGTATTGATTTGAAGACATCATTATTTTTAATTCTAACAGGAGCTGTAACAATTTTTCCATTATTTTTTTTTAATTTGGGTTTAAAATTTATTCAATTAGGTCTTGCTGGAGTTTTATTTTACTTAGCACCAACATTTCATTTTATAACTTCAGTATTTATTCTTAATGAAGAAATTTTACAAATTAAGTTAATATCATTTATAATTATTTGGATAGGAATAATAATTTATATTTATGATAGTTATAAAAAAGAAATTATCTTGAATAATACTCAATAACTAAATTAGGTTCCATAGTTACAGGATAAGGAACATCATGAATTAGAGGTGCTCTTAAAAAACGACCTTTCAATTCTTTTACATCAACTTCTAAGTATTCTGGAATTTCTCTTTCTTGAGAACTAACTGATTCTACAATTAAGTTAATTTCCTTACTTTTATCTTTTATTGAGATTTCATCTCCATCACTCACACTATAAGATGGAATATTAACTCTTTTACCATTAACTTTCACATGACCATGATTAACTAATTGTCTTGCTGAAAAAATTGTAGGTACAAATTTCATTCTGTAGACTGTAGCATCCAATCTTCTTTCTAATAGCTCAATTAAAATCTGACTTGTATCACCTTTAATATTAGAGGCTTTTTTAAAA
>Ga0207993_1000242_pt1 | contig 22170 bp, 20 predicted proteins | sample ETN01SmetaG_2_FD_185791 | JGI IMG/M metagenome (GOLD analysis project Ga0207993, IMG submission 185791) | Marine microbial and viral communities from oxygen minimum zone, Eastern Pacific Ocean - ETNP2014F12-01SV265 (SPAdes) (version 2) | ecosystem: Environmental > Aquatic > Marine > Oceanic ...
TATGTTATTAACAACATTTTTAGGTCTTTATGAATATATTTGGTATTATGTTATATGTAATGGTATAATTATATGTATTTTTATAACCTCAGTCGTCAAATATATAAAACATATTAGGAATCAAAACCAAAGTCAGAATGAACACGTTGTATGACAAAAAGGATTTAGATATTGCTAGGGGTTTATATAAAAACCAAAAGGACAAATGTGAACTATTTGCGAGAAGTATTCATAAGCTCAGAGAATCTCGAAAAAAGTACGATGATAAAAGAGAGAGAAGTAAAATAATTTTTTTAGATACTGTTCCAGATAAACATGTAGTAAATAGACACAAAGATAATACATGCCAGGCTATAACCATAAGTGGTAAAAAGTGTTCTTTTAAATCAACATGTGGAATATATTGTAAAAAACATTATAATATTAGTAAAAAATAAATATATTGTTATAATAGAAATGTTAGATCAGGAAACACTCAGACCCGTTATAATATCTATGGCGCTTTACCTCGCTATATCTCAAATTATTCCCGAACTTTTTAAAAAACCAACAAATATTGGATTCGTTGATGAAATTGTTGCCATGTTAATCGCTCAAAAGGGGTCACTTACTTCCGGAGCTATTTTGACCGGACTTATCATTTTTATCACGAATTACATTAACGACGAATTCTTGTAAAATATTTTCTTTACATGTAAGATTTCGAGTTTTGGAATGATCCATGTATCTTAATTTTTTATTATATGCATCATTCATAAATTCCATGAGCTGGTCTACATTGGGCTTTCCCCATTGCATACCTGCTTCGTATAAAAAATCATCCCTTGGTATTTTTTGTAAATCACATTCAATTGTATACGGTGTGTTTATATACTCTTTTGCACCCCCGTAATCTGTTATTATAACGGGTTTATCTCGTATTGCAGCTTCTACTGCGCCCATACCAACACCTTCCGATGAAGAAAAGCTTATGTAACAATCTGATTTACTGTGTATATCTTCCATAGCTTCGTCTGATATGAGGTTATTTATAACTGTTACATTTGGTATGTTTATGTTTACTGGGTATTTACACGTTGCTTTAACAATCAATCGTGTATCGGGTTTATTTAATCGTACGAAACATTCTAATATTTTGTTAAAGTTTTTTCGGGGATCGTGTACATTACCTATGTGATAAAATGTATACGGTCGTTTATCGGGTATATGTGCGTGTATTACAAAAAAATGTTTATCAGGGAACTGTCTTTTTAAAATTTGTTTACAGTATTCACTTGGTACTGCAATTTTATCAAATAAATCAAAAAGTTTACCATAATCTTTATGTACAGTCTCTGTTTCGCACACTGTCATACACGTAACATGTTTTATCTTCCTTTTAATTTCGGGTATTCTATCTAACCAATACTTTACGGGAAGTGCGAATATAAATGCACTATCAGACTCTGGTATTTCTTCGTGTATTTCAATGTATTTAGTATAACCAACTGGTGGAAAAATGTCCATGTATTTTTTACAATGTTGACCTATTCCGCTCAGGAGAGTTGGACCTATGAATAACATTTAGTATAAAGATAATATTTCTTTTATATATATTACGCGATGGACTCTGTCAGAGAACAAATTGAACATGCTCTTCAAAGACCAAAAATTCACAAATCTGAAATATACGGTATAATTAAACAAATTGCCGATATTATCAAGGCGCCAGCACCAGCTCCAGCCCCAGTACCAGTACCAGTACCAGCTCCAGCTCCAGCTCCAGCTCCAGCACCAGTTAAGAAAGCACCAGCTCCAGCACCAGCACCAGCACCAGCTAAGAAAGCGGCTGCACCAAAGAAAACTCCAGCTAAGAAAGCCGCTACACCAAAGAAAGCGTCAACTAAAAAGTCGGCTGCATCTGCATAGGTACCGGTTGCGAAACTTTACGATTTAGTAAATAATAACCACCACCAATAAACATTAAAAATATAAAAAGGTATATTAGCGGAATCTTTTTTCTTTTTTCCTTTTCCATTTTCTCTATATCATTCTTATCTGGAAGTTTCTCAACATTTATGTTGAGTTCATCTATCTTCCCGATAAGTTTATGCAACGCCTCTAGAATTTGAACTTCTCTATTTACCGGTTTCTCTTTTACATCTATAGTTGTTACTTCAAGGACTAGGTACCATTCTGCATCGGGTTGTAAAGTAACGTAATCTGTATCTTCCTGATACTCGTATAATTTAAAATTTAGTTTTTGTATAGACATGGGATTAAATAAATTTGTTTGTCTTTGGAACCCCTTCCATTGTTTATCTCTTATGATTGTATGTGCACCGTGATTATAATGTCTTTCTAATGGTACCCGTGCTAAAATTTGCCCGTGTCTTTCATCGAGTATTTGTGCTCTTTTTGGTATATCTTCGCATACGATATCGACGTATTTTGCAACACTACTCACATACGTATCACTGTTTGGGTTATCCTGACCAATTTGTGTGATATAAAAATCAACTGGTTTTAGACCGCATACCTGTGACATTTCTTCCAAATGTAAATTTGATTCGAGTGTTAAATCGATCGAAAATGTATTGTTTGAACCATTTACATATTTTGAATCAATTATTATGTACTGTACTTTTTTGGGTAACTCCTGGAGTGAAACCATCTTGTATTTACAATATAAAAAAATAAATGTAAATAATAGCATGTTTTCATTCTATTCAAGCATATCTCGCTTGTTGGGTTCGAACTCAAAAAAACTAAACACTACAGAGTCGTATACATCGCTTTACCCTAATATTAATATTAAAGAAAACGTATATACGGATATGATGTTATCACCAGATTTTTCAAAGGATAAGATTATATCAAAAAATGACGTGGGTGAAGTTATTATTTTAGAATATTCCAAGCATGACAAAACATTTAGAGATTATAGACCTAAGTTTTTTAAATATAAATAAAGAATTAACAATTTTAACATATAAATGATATGGACTACATGCACTTACACACTTACGACTACAAACTCGCTTTCTGTCAAGCGACAAATGAACTCTGTGAAGACGTTCAAAGGATTATATGGGAAAAATCCCAAAAATACGAACACGAAAATCTCGTGTGTCCAGGAGCCCCACGAAAAGGGGGAAGAAATACACGATTCGCAGAAGAAAGACTCCAAACGTTGGTTAGGAAATGGAGGGATAAATGGGGAGAACCAACTGTATAATCGTATGAAAACAATGGCTTATGAAGAGTTTTGTCACAAAGATTTTAACCGTGAAGAGTATGATTCGTATTCATTGGTTTTATACAGAACAATGTTAAACGAATTGGCATACGAAAGACGTAATTTGAAATATACAACAATTTTCGGTGATAAATGGAGACATTTATCAAAAAATAAGGATCCGTTTTTATACGATAAGAAATTAAACGATATACAGGATCGTATAAACGAATCGATAATCAGATGTGAAGAGTTTCTCGAAAAAGAAAGAGAATTTAAAAAAAAATATTTCGGTGACGAAAATATAAATTTCGATAATATTATAGTATAGATACTTAATGAATAAATTGTAATGTATATTAATAAATGTTAAGCATAATAAACCCTGGTAATAAAACACTTAGAATTTCGTGCCCCACTAGAAGAAAAGAAGGTATAGCAGAATATGAACAAATAAAAAGTAAAATTAAAAAAACAACCTTACGGTACGGTGCGGCGGTTTCGACGTATCATTTTATTTTTCATACACCCGTCGACGGTATATCTGCGAGTATTGGTACAATAGCATCGTATATTTATGTAGATTCACTTTCAACGTATGTCGATAATATTGAAAAAATACAGGGTTTAAATAAAAGATTGTTAGTGCCTACATTTTTAGCATTGTCTGAATCCACGTGGAATTCAATGAATTTACCTTTTGATTTTAATATGGGTGCAACACTTTTTGGATTCTTGGCATATAAAATGGCTTTTTATCAGATAGTTGCTGAAGAATTATTAATGAACGATGAAGACCTAAGTGAGTTAGATGAAATATAAAAATCAAAAAACAAACAAAAAACAAAAAATGTCCTTATTTTTTAATTTATTAAAAAAGCATACTGAGATTGTTGAGCTTAAAGATATGAATGATGTCATGTCTAGTGCTTTGGGGTTTATCGAGCCTATTGATGTTGAGGTTTTTGCACTTAAACCCAAAGATGATTTTCCGGCTGAACTTGGTGATAATAAGTATCTCGGTTATATTTGTTTGAGTAAAGTGGGTGATAGAAAAGATATTCGAATGGTTCAATTTTATCACGAAAACAAGGGATGTGAAGAAATTACGTTACCTTTTCTAAATATGCTTGTGGATAAATTATCTCCTAAAGTTGGAACAGTGGTAGATTATAAGGAAATTATAATTGTACCTTATGTTATCAGATCGGAAAGACGTATGTGGACTAAATATATGAAAAGGTATTTTGAAGATATTGAATCCGGTGAAAAGTTTTACATAAAAAACAAAATACCTGAAAATGTAGATTGGGAATGTCTTTTGGAAACGTTACCACGAAGAAAGATGGAAGTTTAATCATACTTAAAAAATATAGACCTTTTAATGATATAAAATGACTAATAACCTTACACACGAACTTTTAAAAAACTGTACTTCGCTCGTTAGACTTTCTCACCTTAATGATTTATGTAGTAATTTGAATAATAAAAGCTGCGACGTTTATGCCTTACGCGCAGAATTCGGATACCCCGAACACCTTATTCCGGATAGTAATAAAAATTATATCGCTTACATGGGAGTTTCTAAGAAAAAAATTGAAACGACTTATGGACAAGCTCATTTCATTACGTTTTGTTTTGAACCTAAAATGAATGTTTGTGAGTCACCGGTAGGTGTTTTAGAACATATGTACGATATTTACGTGGAAGAAACTATTGAAAGTCTGTATAGAAATAAATATAGAGAAGGTGAAAATTATACAATTGAACTTTTCCCTTCTAAAATTGAATACAAAGATATCGGTTATTGGAGATGGTTATTTCAAGAAGATTGGGGTATTTCCGATAAAATTTCGATGGAGGACTTTATTGATGATTATGAAATTAAGAGCCATGTAAATTGGGACAAACTTTATGACATTCTTCCCGATAATATTGACGATGTACAAAATGAAAGTGATGATGAAAGTGATGATGAAAGTGAAATGCTGTCTGAATCGGATACAGAGATCGAAGAAGGTGAAATTGTAAGTGAATCGGAAACCTAAGTTTAAAAAATATACATAAAAATTAAAAAAAATAAATGCGACCAAACTGTCCCTACCAGAACTGTTATTGTAGAGCTGGTAAGAACGGATTTTGCTTGAAGCACAAAGATATAGGCGAAGTAATTGAAGCTTTAGTACTTTTGAAGTATGGGAACAACACGAGAAAAGTACCCAGAACTCTATGCAATGAACAAGCACCTAGTTCAAACATATAAAGAAAGAGATCATTGGAAAGAACAGTTTCTTTTTCTTAAAGACGAATTTGATCTTTTTAAGTTGCAACAAAAGAATTGCGAAAACCCTAAGAAAATGTCAAAACGCGTGGGTGTCACGAAACGAAGAAATGTGACCCAAACGATTCGAAACTATGCTATCGCATCTCGATGTAAAGAGTTGGGTATCAAGAACGTGTATACCTACAAAAAACTTTTACGTATCGACCCGTGCGTGTCGAATGAGACTGAATTTTACAAGTCGTACTTAGATGAATTCCATATAAAAAATAACACCTTTTAATATATACCATGACTACTAGTACATCTACCCTCCAAAAAATCATGAGTTTAGTTGATAATCATTCGGATGAAATACCTGAAGGTGATTATTTAGAAATTTGTAATACACTTCGTGATATTTCTAGAAATAACCGGCGTGTTCGTATTTTACCGCCCCGATTAAGAGAAAACCCTTTAGATACTATAATTAGTCGTTGTATGGTCCTGGTCCGTGAGAGAAAAGTAATAAAAAATGGATTGAAAACGTGTAAAAAAAGGTATCGTTTAACTAAAAGTGTTAAGAAAGAAGCACTTGATGCTTATTGTTACGCTTTACAATTACCCATATGTGAAACTTTAGAAGAATTACAGGAACTTGGATACGCGGGTAATTCAGATGATTTTTTTAGAGAATATTTACGTTATACAAACGAATTTAGACAGGGGCAGAGAGAAACATTTATACGTAGTCTCGATTCCGTTGAAAATGAAATGGAAACTATATGTTCTTTTATGCGTGTAAATCAGGGTATTATAAACTCTTTTTATGAAATAAATCTAGACGTAGTAAACCTAAGTTGATTTTTTTATTTTTTATTTTAAAATATCAAAATGGAACATCTTACTAATTTAATGCGTTTGATTGATTTGAATTCTGATAATGTATCTGAGGGTCATTATTTAGAGATGTGTAATTCAATAAAACAGATTCACGATATTATTGTACCATCGAATTCAAATTACGAAGAAACCGAATCTGATTCTGATGACGATGATACTAGAAGATTTATGTTGAGAGAAGTAATGTCTGATAATACCCACGAACGTATGGTTCCATTTATGCCTATACGAACAGAGAGGGGAAATAGGTATAGATACTATGAAGATGATAATTTACGAGACGCCGATGCGAATTCACCTGTGGGCCACCTTGATAACGAAGATGAAGATGATAGTGATCTCTTAGCACATCCAGATGAAGAAAATGAACTCCGCGATTTTGTATTGGGTAGAACACGAAATTGGGAAAGAGATCACATCGCGTACCAAAATGATTTGATATTACTTGAAAGGGCACAGAGAGAATATGAGGAAAATGAATTGAAACAAGTACGACAACAAATTGCAGATACACGGAAACTAATTAGTAAAACAAAACCGCGTCAGAGAATAACCGAAATTGTTCGTAAAGCTGCTATAAAAGAACGCGCAGATGAACTTGGTATTCGATTACACAGATACACTTTAGGGTGTTTATTAGATGCAGGTCACGATGTTGGTAATGCACGAGCCTTTTTTAAAAACTATTTGAATGATTATAACGAGAATGTTAATGATAAGTTGAAAGAACTGAATGATACCTTAGAAGATCTTACCAATAAAGGGCAGACTCTTTTAAGAAACATGAATGTTGATATGGAAATAGACGAATTTTAATTAAAATATCATTTTACACCATTTTTCATTAATATTACCAAATGGCGAATACTCAAAAAGTATATGTATGAGTGCGCCTGATATTATAAGTACACCCGCCCCTTTATATACATATTTTGTAAGACCCATAACTAAAACCTGTAACATGATACCGATCAAAAGTGCCTCGAGTAATACCGAAGTAACAGGCCGCATGTTTATATATTACTATACTATATAAAAAAATGGATTGGCAAGGTATCGGAATATTCTTAGTTTTAATACTTATCGGCGGGGGGATGGTTTTATCAGTAGTATTAAGATCTAAAAAATCAGGGTACGCGATCGAAGAAAAATACTAAAAACAATTTAAATAATATCTCGTAGTATATAAAATGATAACTAAAACTGATCGAAAGTTATTATTCATTTTATGTATTACCGTAGTGGTTCTGGTACTCGCAAAGTGCATGACATCAGAAGGGTATACTCTTACAACCAAAGGTATAACATTTAGTTGGAGAAACAAAACCACCGATGGTGTTACTAAATGGACTATTAAATTAACAGGGGCCGATGACGATGGTAATCTTTCCCTTCTTGAAACTAAAGTAATAAAAAAAGAAGATAACCCGGAATATTTCAAACCTTTTAAGTCTAATGAAGTTACATTTCAAGCTCAAGATTTTACTATATATACTATAAATAAAGGTTTGCAAGTCGATGTTTATTATAACGAAGAAACGGAACCCCTTATTACAAAAAAGATATATTTGAAAAAAAATATGTTTAGTATTACTTTAGACCTTCTTACAAAAATCCAGAAAACTTTTGTCGCGTTTAAGAAAGAAGATTTTGATTTTTCAGACGGGTATGTTACTATAAAATCTAAAACGGGTACTAAAAAATTCATAATAAATGACCTAAATGAATTTGAGTTTTCAGATAAAACATATGATAATAAAGAATGTTACGATATATTTTATTTACATAAATATCAAAGTTGGAGTAACGAGTTTTATTTAAGAAGTGCGAATAACAATAAGTGGACAAAAACATTTCAAACATATGATAGCGGGCGTTCATTTGGATATGGGTCAAACAAGATAAAGTATGCTAATGTGTGGGCGTCGAAGAGTAGTGACCGTGATGAAAAGGAATATTCGACAAAACGTTATTTTTATAAAGATGCGGCCCTAGATTCGAATGAAAAAAAAGGATGGAAGGATAAATTTGAAATTACAAATACAGAGGATGGTTCTTGGCGAGATAATGCTCGTAAATATATAATGAAGGATGGTTTTTTGTATAGAATAGATTATGATGGTGAAGAAGGTGAGACTAAAACTAAAATATCTGATGAAGAAATTGTAATGGAAAAAGTTACTAATACGTGTACTGTAACTGAATTGGGGAAAGATAAAGGTACTGAGTTTAAAAAAACTGTAGCATGGAAATCAGTCTCTGATAGAAGTAATAACCGTTGGAACACATTTAAAATTCTTCGAGGTACCAACCATCCGGGTGGGAAAACGTGTGTAAGTAGATTTAAAGAAGATGTTAAAAAAGAAGCTGAAGATAGAAATGTTCGTGTAAACGATGATGATACCAGGGATGAAATGTGTAAAAAAATTTTTAACGCAAATCCCGGGTATACAAAATTTACTCAAGGGGAAAGCGGTCTCGACTTACCAGATTGGGGAACTGGGTGTAGAGATAAAGGTAATTACGATAGAAAGGGAGTATCTAGTGGGTGTGAAGGTAAATTTAGCACGGCTGATATATATTCAAGTCCACCATTCAGACATTTACTCAAAGAATATCGTATGAAAGAAAAATGTTCGGGGAACCCTAACATAGGGGAGGATATTAGTGATGTTTGTTCCTGGAATCGGTGGAAAGAAGATGGAGAATATACATTTAAATATGGACCAAGAGGTAGAGATAATCCAGGGGGATATGAAGGTAGAGTATGTCCTAAAGATGATGATGTGAAAGCATTAAAAGACGCAATAGATAACCAGTGTAAAGCAATAACAGAAAAGGAAAGTTGTCTAGCGGAGAAAAAAAATGAAACTACTTCGGGTAAAATCAAAACTATACAAGATGATTTTGATGCGAGTAAGACACACGCCGAGAGAGACTCACAAAGTCACAAGCCTACGTACGACGTTTTCAATAACTGGGATGATACTAGTCTTGAAGCCCAATTACCGGACTTTGATAAAAATTTTGAGGGATCAATCTGTAGCTGGCGAGGATCTGCTACGAAACCTGTAGTTGAGATTGATCCAAGGGCCGGTACGTTAGAAGATAAAAAAAGGTGTGAACCAAAAACAAAAGATGATCTAGTACTAGATTTAAAAGGTACAAAGTGGGAGAACGAATATGCTGGTACTGATTATGCCAATTATACCGACAACCCTAATGCCACACCCGTTATTGTACGCTCTTCGTTTGGATCAGAAATAAATAACACATTTGACTCTGCACTCGTATTAATAAATGATAAATGTAAAAAAAGAAATGAGAACAACTGTCTTAATTTGAACAATACAAATTTGTGGGATGAATATAATAGTGTTGCTCATTTTTTTAAAAATCACGTATATAAAGACTATTCCAATAAACCGCTTAAAAAGAATGTATGTAAGTTAGTTCAATATGGATGGGATGACTATGGAAAGTTATATAATCAAACAGAATTCCTAGCCGAACAAGAGGCGAAACGTAAAGCAGATTTAAAAGCAGCACAGGTAGAGGATGCACGGTAATTAATCAGGCTAATATTAATTATATTTAAATCTTATCATATATAAAATGATTAATGGTAATACTCTAATTATCATTTTATGTATCATAATAATTGTATTGATTTACATACATTACAAAAAAACTGAAAGTTATACCATAGGATCTATAGACTTTTCATGGCGTAACGGTATGGTTGACGGTGTTACTAAATGGATACTGATCGGTGAATTTCCAAGTTTAGAAGGTGATGGTACACGAACAATTACTAAAGAGTATACGGATCCATCTTTACTAAAGAATTATACTGACGTATCTGTAAATTTGTTAAAAGATACAGTATTCGATTATAAGATTTCGACCGGAAAAGTAAAATTAACGTTATATTATAACGCGAAAGACGTTAATAATAAAATCGCGTTTAAGGAATTTACCGTGAATAAAGATGAAATTACTTTAACAAAGTCTCAACTTACAAAGGTCGCCGGACCTGAAATAAAATGGCCAAGTGTAGCCGATAATTTACCGGAAGAAGGGTGGTATCAGATACAGGGTAGAGTACGTCAGAAAACTTGGAATGGAAAAAATGAATATTTGACTAATACTAGATATATCTATTATGTTGATGAAAATAATAAGTTGAAAACTGCAGGATTGATGCCAGAGAGAATGGATGAGAATCACGTACCGAGTATACAATTTAGTTGTTCGACTCTATTTTATTTAAGTTATAAAAATACAACGGGTAAAGACCGTGGTAAATCGAGTGCTTTTCAGTTACAGACTGTTATGGGACAAAAAATTGATAGCGATGCATTAAAATGGTGTATTGTTGGCGAAGATAAATCTATAACATGTTCGAGTGTATCAAAACCAGAAAAGGGTGTTTTTAAGTTGTATACAGAGGAAAGGGGTGAAGACAATTCCCACAAAAATTCTTATCCTACATTTAAAACCAATATAATTGGTAAAAATCCAGACGACGATGACACCGAAGGAAGTTACTGTACTGTTGGTATAAAAATGGTTAACAATTATATTAAAAGTTCAAGAGAAACCCAAAAGTTTCAATCTGTTTGTAATACTTCTGAGACTAAAGATATTATCGAGGATGTAACGTTTGTAAAATTTGATATAGATAAAATTGATAACAGTATAACCATGGATCAAATATATGCCGCACAAGATCTACTAGGTATAAAAAGAGATTATGATATGCATCACGTAAATTATAAGGTGGCGGCTAAATTAAAAGATGCAACTACGCAGGATGAGAAGGATAAAATTAATAATGCGAAAGGAATTTTAACTTCCATACACGGTTTTTTTAATGGTTCGTGTAATCCAAAGACGTATAAAACGAAGATTGCAGAAAAAATAACTGCGGATAAGACTCGAGCTGATTTTGAAAATAAATACTCGCATATCGTTAAAGGTAAAGATTTACCTATTGGTTTAGAGCAATTGCCTACATTTTACGTACACATACCACCTGCTACAAAAGAAAACCAATTAGAATATAAAAATCAAGGTACGAATTCAAAAATTCTCATTAACGAGAATACACTAAAACTTTCAAATAATAAATCGGGTACTAAAGCTGGTATATCGGGTTCAATTACCTTTTTTGCTAATCAAACTTTTCAAAAAAAAGAAGGCAAAGAACGTTCTTTTGTTTTAGTTTTTTCAACTTCGAGTGATGTAGATACGCCACAAACATTAATAGACGGTAAACTCCATCAAATTATTTATCCGGGAACATTTGAAGAAGGTACAGGAATACACAGGGTAACAGACCGTAGTATTTGGGCAAAAGGTTCAATAGGTGTAAAGGAGGGTAAAATTATGGTCGATGGGAGAATGACGGAACTTGTTGTTTCTAAATACGAATGGCACATCATGATAATAACACAAAAACAAACTCACGAAGGGGATACTTATAGGGGTGAAGTAGAAAATAATCCAAGACGTGATGCAACTAGAGAATTTAGACTTGAGAATGCAGAGGATATAGGAAATCAAGGACAGACTATTATTAGAAAAAGGTATAGAAGGTTTCCCGAGTATGCAACTAAAATTACACTGATAAGTGATAAGACTGTTTCATCCGATACTCCGTTATTTGAAACACAAGAAGAGATTCTCGAGTTTACTACTACAGAAAATCATCCTACACTTCTGTATCCCGGTATACCAGATAAAATCAGTATGATAACACCGTGTATAGATGGAATGATTTCATCTTTCGCGTATTTTGATGTAGTTTTAACAAAAGACGAAATTACGTATTTGACGGATTATTACAAAGCAAAAAAAACAGATTCTGTATTACCAAAAGACGCAATTGTTGAATCGTCTGGGTCTGCATCACCCACATTCAAAGAGGATTCCAGTACCTGGACGTGGGATAATCTGAATAAAAAGCTTAAACTAAATACAACCATTCAAAATACTGACAAAGTTGATGATTATTCCTTGATAATTTGTGATATGAATGATAATTATTCTGCTGCTGGTTTAGGTTTAAAGTGGCCAAATTACAAAACAAATGATGAAATAATTAATGCAACACCGGTACACTTGTTAAAATATAGAATTAAAGCATCTGTAAATATACAACCAAATGAGTCTGTGGATATAGAATTAGTTACTGATAAATTGATATTGAGTGTTGGTAACCATAAATTCATGGCCATGATTGTACGTCGACGCCGACTCGAAGGTATTGGTACCGGTACGGTGAAGGATGAAATTTTAGTGACCAGGCAAGAAAAAATGCCTAAGGTATGGGATTTTATTTCTAAGTCTAAAGCTATTAAAACTAATGTTAGAAATTTCTATAGTAAATCGGGTGCTAAATATCGATACGAGATATATGCTAATGATAATTTTAGTCAGGTCCCTAATGATAAAATTGTAATACCTCTTATTGCCTATTTAAAAAATGACCTTGATGAAGGAAAACTTGAATATGGATACGTTCGAGAAGAATATAACGATAGATTTCAACCAGAAGTTGATTCTCCGGTAAAGGTTCCGGTTTATAACGAAACGACTAAAAAAATGGAACTAAGTGATAAATCGTTCAGTTTACCCGATAAAGATGATGTCCCTAGATATACAGATAGTGACACATACAAGGCTTTAATACGCCGTGACGAAAATAATTCTAAATTTTTGAATGGAAATAAAACTGGTATACCACTTCACACTTTGTTTAATACAAATGGTGCTTACCCATATATTGAAGGTAACTCAAAGGTTTATAGTTACAATGGTTATCACAATTTTAAATGGGACGATGTTCTTAAAACTGAACCCATGTTTACAATTTATTCGGATTCGAAAATTGGTAAGGGTATTGTTTTTAATTATCTTGATGCAAGGTTTCGTATTAACGTAACGGTTAAGGAAATATTACAAAGTGATAATACGAGTACAGAAATATATAAAACGAACTATACTACATTTTCTAATAGCAAAACTCCTTTACCGGACGTGTATAATCAAACTGTTTTGCAGTCGTATGGTGACGACGGGGGTGTAGCAGAAACTAATAGGAGATCTGAAGTAAGACAAAATTATACAGACATGTGGCAAAGTGTTAATACAAATTTAAATGCTGCTCGACATTTTTGGCAAATACTTCCATTTAATCCTAAACAACCAAAGTATACAAGTACGACTACCGTGGGTGTTAACACTCTAGTGTTTTCAGGCGTTGCCTTTGACTGGGGAGACAATGACTCTTCTTTTAATTATGATGATGTTTACACAGGTTCAGAAAAATTAAAGAGTTTAGAATCACCCAAATTTGAAACCGGTGCATTTTCATATTCATCTTTACCAGAAAGGAGAAAGAGTGAAACCCTGTATCCGATTAACGATATAGGTGATAATCCGACAAGACCAGTTGATAGGGGGAAACGAGGTAAAAGGGCACACGAAGCTTTTAAACAGGGTCAGTATGGAAGTTCGGTATCTATAAGCGATGATATAATGGTTATTGGTGCACCAAATACGGGTAAAGGTAAAAGAATGACTTTAAAAGTAAAGGACGGTACAACTAATGTTATAGAATTTGATAGTGACGGTAAACGTAAAAACAACATACTTACTACAAAAGAAATTTACGAGTGGGAGAATTCTGGTGCTGCTTTTATAATGAAAAGAGATAGTAAAGATGGCGAGTGGTACAATATTGATATAATTAGAGGTGGTAATCATGGTGATAGAACTGGAACAGCTGTTTCGATTGATAAGGGTTACATAGCGATAACATCTCCGGGTGATGAGGATTACATTAGATCCAGTAAACCCGGAAAAGATGTTATTGAATGGGCTATTGAAAATGTCGACGGTATTACCGAATCGATGTTTTATAGTGATAAAAAATATAAAACAGAGTTTACTGATGCTGAGAAAGAATTACCTTGGGAAGCTATTATAAGCTCTCTGAGAGGATCTGGTGGTGACGATGCACTTGGTAGACATAATGTTGGTAAAAAACAAACTATTTTATTTGGGTATAAAGATGAGAATGGTAGAAAAATATACGCAGATAAGTTCGGAGTTAGATATTTAGATGGAGATTACGATGAGGTTATAGATAAAGATAGAACGGATTTCACAGACGAAGAGAAATTAGGAGACCCTTGGAAAATGGCTTTTTATGGAATTTTGCCATGGGACATGGATAGTATGTATGATCAATACACTGATGATAAGTATAGTGGTTATAAAAATGCGAACGGTGATAGATTATGGAAACATCGTGATGGGTTTATAAGAAATATAGACATAGAAGGACCACCACTGGTTATCCCATCCGGTGTGGATACAGCCAGAGACGTATATTATTTAGACATGGGAGGATCACCAATGGTTGAAGACGTAAACGGCGAATATGTTATTAGTTTCGAAAATTTAAAATCGGAAGAAAAACAAAAACAAATTTTATATGATTTTAAAAGAAAAGTAGTTGATAGGTATGATGATCCCAAGACTCCATTCTGGACTAGCAAGGATGTTCCTCTAGAGAGTATGGGGTCACGTCAAATAGCGGATAAATACGAAAGCGTTCGGACATATAGTTCTCGCGGACGGGGTTCGGTTATGTTTCTTCAAGTTAATAAGTATAATGAAATTGAGTATTTTCCTGATCTAGTAATTGATGAGTACACGGGTGGTAAACCATTTTACGGTGTTGGATATGGCGGTTTTGGGACGAGTGTTTCGATTTGCGTTCAAAATGATGGATCTGTTCTTGCAGCAGTAGGTTCTACAAAACCCCACGGACACTTATTGGCGGAAAATGATGTTTATATATTTAAAAAATCTAAAACCGGAAAAAAATTTGTTAAAATAAAAGAATTGGGCGGTGACACTGGTTCTGAGTTTGGAGCCTCTGTTTCCATATCTGAAGGTAAAGTACTTATAGGTGCTCCGGGTTACAATGAAGGTAAGGGTGCGGCTTTTATTTATTACATGAACCCAAGAAATAGTCACGATTGGGGTAGCGGAAAAATTATAACACCAAAAGAAGATGATGTTCATAAAGAAGAGGATGTATATACCTTTAGTGTATCTCTCGAAGAAGGTGATAGATTTGGTGCAAGTGTGTCTTTTAGTAACGAAGTAATGGTTATAGGTGCTCCGGGTAAAAGTATATATAATAAAAATGATTATAAGATCGAAAATATGGGATGTGTATATATTTATGATAAATTAAAAGATTCGGAGGAGTCTAAGGGTAAATGGGCACAGAGTATTATTTTACCACATTTAAATACATCCCACTCTAAAGACCTAACAAGGTACGATCTTGATGATGCTCCATTTCAAACTGCATATTACGATTATAGTCTACAGGTGGTAAAAACAAAAGCGAATAAATACAACGCTGAAGATTATGCTAATTTTGAAAAATATGGCGAACAGGATGAATGGACCGGTGGTAGTAACATGATGTTTGGTAGTTCGGTTTCTGTTGATGATGGTAAATTGGTTGTTGGTGCACCGAATGTGATGTCATATAAAAATCGAAGTTTTGGTGAAAATGATGCGTCGTTTACTTCTGGTAGAAATTATACAGGTAGAGTTACAACATATTCTCGTAACGCGGAGACAGGTCACTGGGTATTAGATCAACGGTATCACGATGTACTTGGACAAGCTGAATCTATAGAAACAAAATCTAGGTTCGGTACATCTGTGGATGTAGATAGTGCTGGTAATCAGATAGCGATTGGGGTACCTGGATATACACCGTTTTATAATAGAAAAGAAAATACGGGTCGCGCAATGGTTTATAGTCTTGCTAATAGGGCCACCAACTATCCAGCAACAACACAATATTGTCATTCGATGATAAGATTTGTTGATAAAGATAATAAATCCGAAACCGCAAAGAAATATGGCCCATGGGTTGATAATGATAATGAGAGTACTATTTTAAAAAATAATGAACGTATAGGTCCAATTGACGATGAAATTGAATATATGACTATACATGGTATTGGGTTAGAGGGGCGGTACCGTCAAAATACTTGTGAAAACGTGATGCCAAATACACAACCACCACCTGTACCAACATTTAATAAACAACTGAGTTTTATAGATAAAAAGGTCACCATTAAAATCACAGACATTACTAACGCGAACGATAAGTATAGTTTACAACTTGAACGCGAAGATGCAACTGTTTTAAAAACAAAAGAATTGAAGGTAGGAGAAACTTCATTTACGTGGTCTCACGAAGAATCTTCGCTCGGGACATACAATTATGTTATTAAACTAATATATAAGGATAAAGTCCATAACGAAGAAGACATATTAAAGACGAGTACACACCCGTTAGAAATTAAATCTGTAAAAGGTCGTTGTATGAGAAGTTGGCCGTTTTCTTCTAACTGTGGGTTGAAGGACTGTGTAAATAGTACTACCGGTAGAAGAGGTAGAAAGGAAGAACTGGACGCGGCATTTCGTGACAAAGACTACAATTATTACAAGGTTAGTAGCGAAAATGAGGATACATTTGACACCATGGCCAAAGCGAGAAATGCTTTAAAAAATGACAAAGCATTATTGGAAAAATATAAACAAAAAATACTAGATTTAGTAAACGACGTGATAAAAACGAAAGAGTTCAATAGTGAATATTGGGGTTATCGGGGTAATGATAAGAATAGAACTACCGAAGAGATATATGATGATACTGGCGATTGGCAACCTTGGTTCCGGCTCGAGGACTCGCGAATTACACACATATTAGTGAAACCATATGAAGTTTTAAAAACGAACCCTCAGTCGGTGGGTCATGAAAGTTATTGTAGGGTTGTGAAGTCATCACCAATATGTAAACCTGTAAGTAACGACCCTAAAAAATTCTTTTTTGTACTTTATTTTCGGATCAAAACTCGAGCCTCTGAAAGACATTTAGAAGGTGATTGTGACGCTGCGACTTGGGTTACTCAGGAATCGCCGGAACCAATCATTGATATTAATACCGATGGAAAAGCAGAAGAAATTTTTCGCGATGACGATGACGATGATTCCTCTTCGCTACCACCGCCACCACCGCCACCACCGCCACCAACAAGTAGTGGAAGAGGAGGAAGAGGAGGAAGATGAAATTAAAATAATTAGTAATAATAGTACAAGATGTTTTTGATTCTTATGATGTGTTGTTGTTTACTTTCACTCGTAATCGCCGGTGCATATTTTTATACAAACCGTGGTGAATTTACAGCTGAAATAACACCAATGAATCTTATCGAAACTTTTAATCCCGCCGAAGCTTCAGGGCGATCGGGTGCTGTTAAAACCGATGACTATACAGCCTTATCTAAAAATGTTGATGTCGGTATAAAGTTTGAAAATACACAAGACGGTTTAGATATAGATGAAATTATTGCTCGTCGGTACATAGACGATGTAAAGAAACAGGAAAAGACTATTAAGAAAACAGACGAACCAAAAATGTTCAAAGAGAACGCGGTTAGTAAAATTGTTTTTAGTGGTAAAGATAGTGAAGGTATCAATGCCGTTGGTGAAAATAAAGTAAAACTATTTTATAAACAAAAACTTACGGGTGTTGAAATGGAATTAACACCTAAGGATATAGCTCCTATACCAATTGATGAAAAAGAATTGGAAGAAACGCTTGGGTTACAAGAAAAGAAAGTCGTTTTGTTAGAACCATCTCTTTCGAAGCAGGAAGATAAGAAAACTAAAATTAGTCAAGACTTTGTAAATAAAGGGTACTATATGTTTTTTGACGGTGCCGGTAAACTAGAAGATTTGCTTGGTGATAATGTTATTGGTAGTGACGCTGATTACCATAGGGTTAGACTTGTACCCGCTACACGAAACGGTGATAATTCACAATTTAAAATTGTGAGAAAAGGTGATGGTTTCGATATTAAGGATAAATTTCTTGGGTACGTTGATACCGATAGTACTACTTTACCACGCGAAGTTAGTCTTTTGGAAGACGAAACTAAATCTATAGTATGGGAAATATTGGAAGGTTCAAAAACTGATTATATACGTCTTAGACCTTCGGGTAACGAAGGCGAATTCTTAATGTACGATACGCGAGATGATGAATCGGCTAATCATAAATTGGTTATTCAAAATATCGAGAACATGACTGGTGTTACATATAAATGTAATTATCAATCCATGGATATTTTGTTATCAGAAAATGTAAGTCAAACTGTATTAACCAAGTGTATTTTAAATTAATAATTCACACATCTTTACTTTTGATCGAGGTAAACATGTTTGAAAATAAAAATAAAAATGTATAATATAAATAAACATGGAAAGAAAATATATTTACGGTGCCGTGGCACTTGTTGTTATTATTTTTATTCTGTTTCTGATTATGAGAAAAAAAGGAACTGATTCCTCTTCCTCGACCGGTGATACAAATGTCGGACCAACCATTGAGGTCAGTGAATTACAGGCTACACAAAACCCGGATAAATCAGATAATACGGTTACTAAAACTGAATCGTATGTGATTCAATCGAGTGAGGGGTACGACGCAACCCAAGGTACGTTCGATGATAAGGAACTTTCTAAGAACATTCAATTAAGTTTAATGTGGAATAACGGTGGTGGTTGGGATGAGATTTCGAAAATTAAAATTAAATGGGAACAGGAAGTAACTGACGAAACTGACGATACTAAAACGAAAAACGTGGTAAGAATGGAACATATAATACAAAAAGGTGCCTCTGAGAATGCTAAATATTTTACCCAATATGAATCTGGTCTTACTCATACATTTCAAGCTAATAAAGATGCTACTGGAAACGATGTCCCTAATGATAAAAAGTTTAGTGCCGTTGGTAAAAACATGATTCACGTTTACTATGTTGACAAAGATAAGAATGAAGTTAGATTAACGGGTGACGATGTACCATCTTATACGGTTACGGTTGATATGCTTTCGGCAACGAAAGATTTATTATCTGCTAAGACATATACTTATAAACCCACAACCGGTGGTGCAACTATATCTGCAAATATAACGGAACATGAATATTACCTGTATAGCAGTGCAGTTAAAAAAGATATTATTAATCATATTAGTAATGGTACCAAAAAAGGTAAAGTTCTTTTATTACCCGAGGGTGTAAGTGCGGCTAATAGTACGGTTCGTTTAAAAGTGAAACTTGATACGGGGGGTACTTCTGGAAAAACGTATTTTCTTAAGCGTGGTACCGGAGGGATAATAGAAATTTTTGATGCAACTAATGTTACCACCTTTGGTGATGAATATCAATTTGAAGTTGTTACTGGTAGCGAAGACAAATATATACGATTCAGGCAATTGGGAGACACTCATAAGGATAAATTTATGATGATTGATTTTGCAGATAAAAAATTAAAAATTAAAAGTTATACTGTGATCGACGACGCCTGTACAAATAAATCTTTAGACTTTCTACTTTCTACTTCTAAAGTATCAACTATTTCGAGTTGTGTTTCGGGTTTAGACTTTAACGATGGAGATAGTTTAGGTACAACGAACTATATATATAACAAAGATGATCCAAAAAATGATTCCGATAAACTGGTTTTCTCTTTGAAAAATGTTAATGGAAAAGAAATAGGTTGGATATATCTTAAATTAAAAGACGGTGAACCAGATGGTAAATCAGAAGGTAAGGCAACATTCTTCATCAAAGATAGTGATGATGATGATGATTATATTCCAGTGTCTCACGTACCCAAACCTGAACAGGTTACAGGTGAATGGCAAGCTACGTCGGCCGTTGCTTACCGAGGAGATTTTACAGTAAGTCTGACTGATTACGATACGAAGTATCACTTGTATAAACGATTATATAATAACGGTCAACATAAATGGGAGAGTTTAGGTTATTTCCAGTTACAAGAATAATAAAAAATGTGCTTAAAGAACGCCCAAGTTGATACTATATAAAGTAAAAAACAATTATTATAATAAAAATGACGAGTGTATCTACTAATAAAAATATCGACGTCATTCGTGATAATAACGTCTTAATGGAATACGTTGGTAATACTACAAATGAAATGAAGCAAATGCTTTTAAAATTTATGGAGGAGTCTGCGCGAAGAGATTCTGAATCGTCAAAACTAATTACTCACTTAACCAATGAAGTAAATATTTTGAAAGAAGAATCTGTTAAGACTAATATATTGCTTGAGAGTATGAAAGAGAAGCTTGAAAAACTTGAAAATCCAAAAAGTGGTGTAAAAAAGAAACCCCGTGATGAATCTACCCGAGTTCAGTGTTCGTGTTTTACGACTAAAGGTACACGGTGTACCCGATTTGTTTATGGTGGTGAAACCATGTGTGTAATGCATAAAAGAATGCAGAACAAAAAAGATTCGGATAAATCTATGGTTAATGAAGTTAGTAAAACTGGGGAAACAAACGAAAAATCGAATGGTAAAAAAGTGGTAAAAAGGGGTAAAAAGTCGAGTGGTAAAAAAACTAAAGACCCACCACCTATGCATAACCACGAACCAGGTGAAGTACCAAAGGAGCCGTGTTCCCTATGTGATTCACACGGTGATATATTCGATCCAACTTTACCAGATCACGAATTTACTGGAACTATTGTTGATGGTAAAACATTGGAAGAACGATTAAGGATTGCTATTGAGGAAGAGGAAAACGAAAGTAATATTACTTCAAATACACATTCTACTATGAGTGTTGAACCCGAAAAAAAGTCATGGGCGGATATGGCAGATGAGGACGATGGTATGATATAAATACTCACTTTTAATAAAATTTTGACAATTAATGATGTTTAGAAAATAGAATATTTTAATATATAATAATAAATGACGACAATAACTAATAACCCAATACGTAGAACAATGTCACTTTTGGACGAACATAAGGAATCTTTACCCGAAGGAGTATATTTGGAAATGTGTGATAATTTGAAAAAGTTATATTTAACCGGTGAAGATTTTGCTCGCGATAGTTATTTAATTGATTTAACAAATGAATATTATAGTTTACTTGAAGATAACGAGTCGTTAAGACATGAAATTGTACAGCAAAAACGCGATCTTTTACGTGCGAACGTAACTCGTTTTGAGCGCGTATCTAGACCTGCGCTTGTTCAACCACGTGGTATGCTTGAATCACTATTACTTGAACCTAGGACACCTCCCATTAGTGGTATATCTGTTTCCACTCCCATGACTACACGATCTGATTCTATGGATCACGATTCCCGTGAAATAATACCATCTGTTTCAACCGCATTTGGACGTGTTAATCCTACACGTATTGGAAGACATTAAATAAACCTCTTTTTATACATGAAATTGTATATTATGTATAAAAATGGATGGATAACATTAATTTAATTATTTTTTATAAAATAAACTTTTGACACGTTCTTGTATTTTAACTTTTTCTTCTTTTCTTTGATTATCGATAGTCTGTTTTATATCTTGAACAAATGGATTAAGATTTATTATCTTTTGCATTTTTTCACGTTCTAAAACACCTGCAACGCACAATTCCTGCCACTCGTGTAATGTAATTACCGATTCTTTTAATTCGTCTAGTGTTTTCTCTGTTTTGTATAGAATACGTTCTTTGAGTTTTGGATCCGCTGCGCGCATTAAGTAGTATGTCATTGCAGTGACATCATCATGTGAGAATGAGTCTGTGTCATTACTATCTATACTATTGTTATCTTCTTTCCCACTTTCGTAA